>Ga0209335_10002274_pt1 | contig 20492 bp, 21 predicted proteins | sample COG_09_FD_184753 | JGI IMG/M metagenome (GOLD analysis project Ga0209335, IMG submission 184753) | Pelagic Microbial community sample from North Sea - COGITO 998_met_09 (SPAdes) (version 2) | ecosystem: Environmental > Aquatic > Marine > Neritic zone/Coastal water | place: Helgoland, sampling...
GGCAAAACAACATGCTTGTAACTTTCTCTTCTACCACTTCCTGTTGATCTAGTACTCATCAGTCTTGCATTTAATCTGTCTTGCATAAAATTTTTTAAAATTCCATTCTCAATTAAAACTGTTCTCTCTGTGGGTGTTCCTTCGTCATCTATGTTTAAACTTCCTCTTCGTTTATCTATAGTTCCATCATCAACAATCGTAACCCCTTCACTTGCAACTTTTTGACCCATCAAGTCATGGAAGGCAGACGTTTTTTTTCTGTTAAAGTCCCCTTCTAATCCATGACCAATAGCTTCGTGAATTAAAATTGCAGGCCATCCAGGCCCTAAAACCACTTTCATTTCACCTGCGGGAGCTGGCTTACTATCAAGGTTAACTGAAGCTATTCTTAACGCTTCTTCACAAACATTCTTCCAATTATCATTTTTTAAATAATCATCATAAGATTGTCTTCCACCAATTCCATAAACACCTGTCTCTTTTCTTCCATTTTTTTCCAACATAACAGATACATTAAATCTGATTAATGGTCGAACATCGATTAAAGACTCACCTCCAGAGCGTATAATTTCAATAGATTTTTGTTCACCACTAAAAGTTGCTGTCACCTGTTTTACTGAAGATTCTTTTTTACGAAGAAAATCATTTACCTTATTTAATACTTCTAGTTTTTCATCTAATGTTTTTTGCTCAATAGGATTAATTGAATCATAAAAATGATTATTAGTTTTTGGAATTTCATGATTGTAAGTTCCTTTTTTAGACTTAAGAGTGGATTGAAGACTTTTCGCTGAATTTTTTAATGAGTCTTTTGATAGTTCATTAGAATGCGAATAAGCAACAACCTCATTGGAAATAGCTCTAAATCCAAAACCAAGATCGGAACTATAGTTTGAGCTTTTAATTTTATTATCATCTAGCACGATTGACTCTGATTTAGAGTCCTCAAAATATAACTCACCATCATCACAATTTTTTAAAGTATCAGATACTATCTCGTCTACTTCTTTCCTAATTAAATCTGATTTATCGAAAAAATTACTCATGGATACTACATAGTTATTTGTGAAAAATTTTCAATGTACCATTTTGCACATGTACAATTTTAGATCTGACCTGTAAAAACCTAAAAATAATGAAAGTTTACTTCAATAACTCTTGTAAAATTTGTAGAGCTGAAATCAATTTATATAAAAAAGAAAATATTAAAGAAATTGATTGGGTTGATATTACCAATAATTCAACTGCAGAAATAGAAACATCAAAAAACGATAAAGAACTTTTAAGAAGATTGCATGTTAAAGATGGTAATAAAATAATTGGAGGAGCAGAGGCTTTTTTGCTTGTTTGGAAAAAAATTCCAAAATACAAAATCTTATATATTTTTTTTAAACTTCCAATAATTTTTACAATTTTTAAAATCGGCTATGAAATTGTAGCTTATTTTTTATATTTGAAAAATAAAAAACAACTTAATAACTAATTTGTAAAAAATATTAGAAACTTGCTCAATAATGACATTGAAGCAATAAACATAATCATTACAACTGAATACATTAAAGTAATAATCTTATTTTTTTTTCTTCTTAACCTTACAAAATCCTTATCGTCTAAATCTGAAATATCTCTCTCTCCAACAACATGATAATCATAGCTCCAACGCCAAGTGGAATTGCCAAGCCTTGGATCTAAACTATTAAAATAAATTATCCAAGAAAGAATATATCTAAGAAGAAGATATAAAATTATCATTGTAATTGTTCCAAAAAACATTCCCAATATTACTTAATTAAATGAGATAGTTTAATTGTTATTTTTTGCTCTTTTTCTTGCGATTAACTGAGTTAACGAATCAACCATTGTGTCTGAAGCTTTAAAAATTTCATTATTCTTGAATTCATGAGAAATATTTTTTTCAGGATTGGTTTTGTCTTCAATAACTATACCTTCATCAGGTGAGTTATTTTTTATATAAATTAACAATAACCACTCTTCATCTGAAGACTCATCCCATTTAATAAAAATTTCTCCAGTCTCAAACCTTCGATCAATACATCGAAATATTGACATGTGTCTTGTGACATAACGTTTATTTAATTGGAATACCAAACTGCTCGCACTTCTATAAAAACTTTCAAGTGCAAATTCTATTTTTTGTCTTGCTATAGTGTATTCTTTTTCTTTTTGTAATAATGTTTCTCTATCTTCATCTCCTTTAATTTTTACCCCTAATGCTTCAACTCTTTCTCTAATTTTCTGATCTCTGATAATTCGATATTTTTCTTTTAATTTTTCTATTCTTTTTTGTAGTCCAGCATAATCATCTCTTTTTTCTTTTAAGGATATTCTTTCAAGTTTTTCAAGTTCTTTAACTTCTCTAACTCTAAATTTATCAATCTGTTTTTCTAATTTTAATTGTTTTAAAAACTGTTTTTGTTTTTCAGCTTGCTCAATTCTTAGTAATGCTTGTTCTTTTTTTAAAAAAAGCTTGATATCTTTTGTTCTTTGTTTGTCTAGCTTTATCTCTTCTTTTAAAGCTTGTTCTTTTAGTTTGGTATTTAATTCTGCCTCTTCTTTTCTTTTATTTTCAAACTCAATTTTTTCTAATCTTTCTTTTTCTTGTTTTAGTAGTTTTAACCTTCTTGCCTCATCTTTTTTTAAAGTTTTATATTCAAAAATTGTACTCGCAATTTTATCGAAGAATGCCTGTATGTATTTTTCTAAGCTAAAACTTATTTTAAAGTTTATTTCAGGTTTTAAAGAATTTTGAAAATTAATTATCTTTAAAATAAAATTTTCTTTTTTAATTTTTTTAGTTTTAAAAGGTTTAATTTTGATCTTTTTAGATTTTTTATATTTAGCAAACTTAAGCTTTGATTTAGTCGTTTTAATTTTTTTAACTGAACTTTTCTTTTTAGATGGGCTTTTCTTTTTAGATGGGCTTTTCTTTTTAGATGAGCTTTTCTTTTTAGATGGGCTTTTCTTTTTAGATGGGCTTTTCTTTTTAGATGGGCTTTTCTTTTTTTTTGATTTTTTCATGTTCAAGAAATATATTTCTATCAATTATTTATTGATAAATATAGTCTCTTGTAACAGGCGTTGATGTATAATTTTTTGTTAATTGAAACTGATATACAACCTGGTCTCCCCATCTGAATGCCATTTCACAACCAGCTAAATAGAACTCCCACATTCTATAAAATCTTTCATCAAACATTTGAATAATTTTTTCTTTATTCTTAATACAATTTTCTTTCCAATGTTTAAGTGTGTGTGAATAATGAAGTCTCAATACCTCTATATCAGCAACAATTAACCCAGCTTTTTCGATAGGAGTGGTCACTTCACTTAAACTAGGAGTGTATCCTCCTGGAAAAATATACTTAGTTATCCAAGGATGGGGATCTCTTGGCGGATTTACTGATCCAATTGTGTGTATTAAAGACACTCCATCATCATTTAGTAATTTATCAATTTGCTTAAAAAAATTTTTATAAAATTTTCTACCAACATGTTCAAACATTCCAACACTTACTATCCTATCAAATTTTCCATTTAGTTCTCTATAATCAGCTAATTTAAAGGTTAATTGATTCTCCAAATTAAGTTCCTTTGCTTTTTTGTTACAATAATTAAACTGATTTTCTGACAATGTTATTCCAATAACCTCACAGTTTGCACTTTTTGCAATATCAATTGCAAGTGATCCCCATCCACAACCTATATCAAGAACCTTTTGCTTTGGTTTAATGTTAAGTTTTTTAATTATGTGTTGAATTTTATTATTTTGAGCTGTCTCCAATGAATCATTTTCATCTTTAAAATACGCACAAGAATATTGTCTTTTAGGATCTAAAAATAAATCATAAAGATCATCTGAAATATCATAATGATGAGAAACATTCATTTTTGATTTTTTGATAAAATTAAAATTTGTTAAATATCTATAAGATCCTCTTAATCTATTTATTAAATAACTAAAAAAGTTAAGTTCATTTCTTCCAAAATTCATTAATGCTAAATTTAAAAAATCTGTAAGACTTCCATTTTCAATCACTAAATCACCATCAGTATAAGCTTCTCCAAAATATAAATCTGGATGAAATAATAATTTGTAATGGAGTTTTTTATCTAAAATTTTAAGTTTAATTGGATCATTTTTTTTTGGATTTCCAATTATATAACTTTTAGAGTTTGCATCTTCTAAAATAAAGCCATCTTTTTTAAAAACGGAATTTAGAAATCTTGCTAATTGCATTTTATGCCACCATTGTAGATTTTGTTAAAAAATTTAATTTTTCCAATTGATCAATTAAATCTTTTTCGTCTTGAGATTTTAAAATTGATAGAGGTGGTAAAACATTTTTATAAATAGAGTCAGTTTTAGCGTAAAAGGAATGTAGACTTGATATTAAATTATATTTTTCAAAAACATTTCTAATATCACATAACTTTTGATCATTAGTTGGTTTTTTTTTGTCACAAAAATCATCATAAACTTTTCTAGCTAACATAGATGTAACATTACAAGTTGCCGTAATAATACCTGAACATCCTAGATTAAGGCCTTTTAATAATTTTGACTCTGAGCCTGGCAAAACTGAAAAGTTATCTATTTTTAGATTTTCAAAAAGATTATATGAACTATCTTTAACTCCTATGATTTGTTTAGGAAATTGTTTCACTAGTTCTTCAACACACTCTGAACTAAATTTATAACCACATAATTTTTCAAAATTATAAAGTATTATTTCACTTTCAGGGTTTGCATCAATAATTTTAGTATAGTAATTAATAACGTCTTTATCTCCAAATTTATAAAAGGCTGGAGGCATAATTAAAAATTTTTTAAAATTTAATGAATTAGAAACTTTCATTAAATTTATAGTTTCGCCGAGTGAATTTAAACCTGTGCCTATTATAAATTTTTCTTTATATTTACTTTTTGTTAGATGGTTTAATAAATCAATTTTTTCTGAGATCGGTATGAGTTGAGCTTGGCCTGTGCTACCAAATACTGCTATTCCATGACATCCTTGGTCTATCAATTTTTCAGCATGATTAATTGTTCTTTTTGCATTTAGGGTCAAATCATCATTTAAAACTGACATTGATGCCGCGTAAATGCCATTAATTTTGCTCATATTAAAAATTTATATAAAAATAAAGATTAGTAAAGTTTATAAATTCGATATGAGAATATTAGCAATTCAAAATAGAATGGGTATTGGTGATACGGTTATTTTTTTACCCTATATTGAGAAAATTTCTGAAAAATTTAATACACCAATAGATTTACTTGTAAAAAAAAGTTCCAAAGCTGATCAATTTTTGAGCGACACCAAATATATTAATGAAATAATATTTTTAGAGAGAGATAATAAAAAATTAAGTAGACATAATGGTATAATGGGAAGTTTGAGATTGGTTAATGATTTAAAAAAATATAAATTTGATAAAGTTTTTATTTTTAATTCATCTTTAAGATACAATCTAATTACAAGATTATCTGGAATCAAAGAAATTTATCAATACCCTCTTTTTAAAAAAAAAAACCAACTTATAAATAAACCTGCAATAGATTTAATTAAAAAAAAATTAAACCTCGTTGCTAACAAAAATCCAAAAATTGAAGTAGATAAAAATTTAGAAAAGTTAGCTATTAATAAATATAATATTGATAAAAATAATTTCAATATTCTACTTGGTATTGGAGGATCTGGGCCAACAAAAAGAATTCCAGCAAATACTTTCTTGTCAGTAATTAAAAAAATTAACAGTATAAAAAATTGCAAGTTTTTTTTAGCGACTGGAAAAAATGAAAACGAACAAATAATTTTAAATCAAATAATGAGTTCCGAATTTAAGGAAAAATGTATACCACTTGATAACTTAACAATTGCCGAAACGTTACCTATAATAAAAAATTGTAATGTTTCGATTTGTAACGATTCAAGTTTTAGTCATTTATCTTCTGGTCTTGGAATAAAAACAATTACTTTAATGGCTGACACACCTTTAATTTATGGATCATATAGTTTAAACATGTACCCAATAATTCCTGATGGTGAAATTACAGTAGGTCATGATACTCTTGGAAAAGACAAAATTAATCCTGCTAAAATTTATGATAAATTAATCTCAATTATAAGTTAGGAAATATCTTTAAGAACTATTTCTTTAGCCTCATTAACAATTGTTGACAACCTTGCTGTTTCTGGAGAAACATCTGGGTGTATTTTTTTTTGAATTTTAATGTACACTTTGTTAACTAACTCTTTTGTAGGTTTGCTATCAATATCTAAATTTAATACCTTATAAGCTTCTGAAACTGAGAGTGAAGATGAATTGGCTTTTCTTGATTGATTAAAAGAAAATCTTCCTGAATTTCTGAGTGTTTGAATTAATCGAAATAATGAGAAAATTTGAATAATAGAAAGCCCTTTGAGCTTAACAAGAGCTAGGCTTAGAAGCGTTAGTGGTAAAGTAAGCAAAAATTTACCACCCACAGCGAATAAAATTGCAAGAATAATCAAAACAAATATCGTCAGCAATCTCACACTTTTAGACATTTTACTTGGTGAAATATTTGACCACCATTTCAATAATAAATAAGAAAAGGTCAAAATTAGTAGTATAAAAATTATTATATTCATATATTTCCTTCAAATTATGAAGATACCATATCTTAAAAAAAAACCAGAGTTAAAAACTTGTCACAATACACAGTGGGAAGATAATTATAGCTGGATACACCAAAATAATATTTTAGAAGTTTTAAGAGATAAGAAAAAATTAGATCCTGAAGTTAAGAAATATTTAGATGAGGAAAACTCCTTTGCTGAATATCATTTAAAAGACACAAAAAATTTACAGAAAAAATTATTTGATGAGATAAAAGGTAGAATTAAGTTAGATGATGAGTCTTTACCATATAGAGATCATACTTATGAATATTGGACTAAAACTACTTCAACTGGAAATTATTCAGTTAAATTAAGAAAAAAAATTAATACAGATATAGTTGAAGAGATTTGGAATGGCGATAAAGAAAAAGATAAACTAAAAACAGAATATTTTGGTATTGGCGATCTAGAAGTAAGTAATAATGATAAATACCTTGGTTACTCACTCGACTTAAAAGGGTCTGAATACTATACAATTTTTGTTAGAGATATTAAGACAAAAAAAAATATCACTAAAGAAATAACTGAAACTTCTGGTGGCATTACATTTAGTCAAGATGATAAATATATTTTTTATTCAAAACTTGATGAAAACCATAGAGCAAGAAAAATTTATAGACATAAAATTGGAAACTATTCAGGTGAGGATGAGTTAATTTTTGAGGAGAAGAGTGAAGCATTCACTGTAAGTATAGGGCTAAGTGCAGATGAAAAATATTATTTCATAAATACTTCTGATCATAATACATCTGAACAGTATTATTTTAAAGTGGATGAGGAAAAACCTAATCCTAAATTAATAATTAAAAGAGAAAGAGGTGTTCTTTACTCAATCAGCTCATGGGATGGTAAATTTTATAATCACACAAATAAAGATGCTGAAGACTTTAAAATTGATATTTCTCATAGCTTAGAAGATCAAAAATGGGAAAAATTTATATCAGCAAAGAATGAAGTTTTAATTGGTGGATGTACTTTTTTAAAAAATTGGATTATACGATCAGAAACCTCTGATGCATTAGATAAATTATTTATTAAAAATATTACAACCGGCACAGAAGAGGAGTTAATTTTTTCCGATGAAAAAGTTTATGTTCCTGGTGTCTCTTTAACCCAAAGAGATAGAGATACTGATAATATCTATCTTGGATATTCTTCTCCAAAAACTCCTTCAAGAGTATATCTTTATAATTTATCAACAAAATCTAAAAAACTTGTAAAAGAACAAGAAATACCCTCTGGACACAATCCCAATAATTATATTGTTGAGAGAATTGAATACAAATCACATGATGGAAGATTAGTACCGCTAACAATTACTAGACATAAAAAAACGAAGATTGATGGTACAGCCAATTTGCTTCTATATGGGTATGGTTCATATGGCAGCTCTATGAGTCCAAACTTTTCTTCAACAAGACTAAGTTTAATTGAAAGAGATATAATATGGGCAACTGCACATATAAGAGGTGGCATGGAAAAAGGTATGAAGTGGTGGAAAGAAGGAAAACTAACAAATAAAAAAAATACATTTGAAGACTATATCTTTGCTGCAAAATACTTAATTGATCACAAATACTCTTCAAAAGGAAAAATAATAGGAATGGGAGGATCTGCAGGAGGGTTATTAATGGGAGCTGTAGTAAATCAAACTCCAGATTTATTTTTAGGAATAATTATGGCTGTACCATTTGTAGACTCTTTAACAACAAACCTTGATCATTCTCTGCCTTTGACTGTTGGAGAGTTTGATGAGTTTGGAAATGCCAAAGATAATAAAGAACATTTTGAATATATATTCTCATACGCTCCATATAATAATATTAGAAAAATGGATTACCCACACATGTTAATTACTACTAGCTTGAGTGATAACAGAGTTTTGTTTGATGAACCTGCAAAATTTACTGCAAAATTAAGAGAGTATAAAACTGATCACAATTTACTTCTTTTAAAAACAGAAATGAACGCAGGTCATGGTGGAAAATCTGGAAGAGATGGTGCTATTGAAGAAATTGCAATTGATTATGCGTTTGCTTTAAAAATATCAAAAAAAATTTAATAATCTTAATCTTGAAATATTAAAAGTAATTCCCATATAAAATATGTAAGTCGCCTAATGGGGCTTGCATAAAATAAACTTGCTTAACTTAAAAGGAGAATATTATGACAAGTAAGGATCTATCTATATTTAACTCTCTTAGACCTTTTTCAATTGGTTTCGACGACATGTTTGATCAATTTGAAAGTATGCTAGGAAATGGAAATTTGACAATGCAGTCAAATTACCCACCTTACAACATCAGAAAAACTGGTAAAGACAATTATGCTATTGAAGTTGCGCTAGCTGGCTTTAACAAGAATGATGTTGAGGTTGAGTTTGAAGATAATTTGTTAACAGTCAGAACTAAACAAGTTAACAAATCAGATGAAAATAATGTTAATGGAGAAATTATACATAAAGGTATTTCTCAAAGACAATTTGCAAGATCATTTTCAATTGCGGACGATGTAAAAGTAAATGATGCAGAACTTAAAGATGGTCTTTTAACAATATCTTGTGAAAGAATAATTCCAGAACATAAAAAGAAAAAACTTATCGAAATTAAATAAGTTTAACCTTACTTGCGGGGATATTTTTCCTCGCAAGTATTTTTTAAAAACAACCATTTGAAACAAATCCTACCACTACTGAGTCTGAATTTATCTCAAATCTTCTTTCGCAAGGTATTCCATATTTTTTAGTGTTATAAACAAATTCAATATTTCCTTTTTGATTTTTAAAGTCTTCGTCAGGTTTTCCTAAATTCATTTGTAAATTACTTGAAGATTTTCCAATATATTGACTTAGCTTTTTGTTTTCTTGTTCAACAATTGCATCCGCTTTTTCTTTTACACTCTTACAACCATTTGTCATAAAAGCTATAAGCAGAATAAATAAAGTTATTTTTAAATTTTGCATGAGTTGATAATAACAACAAAATTATGGCACAAATATAAACTCCTGAGTTGAAATTTGTGAATAAATGCTAGTTTTAAAAGGTATTTTTAAAAAGAATCAAATACTTATTATTTATTAGGAGGACAAATGCTTGAAAATTATTTCAATTATAAAAAACATAAAACAGATTTTAAAACAGAAGTTGTAGCTGGAACAACTACATTCTTAACTATGGCTTATATAATGTTTTTAAATCCATTCATCTTATCGGGAGAGTTTGCCGGACCCGAAAAAGGTTTCTTTGATTTCGGCGCAGTCTATACAGCCACAATATTGGCCACAGCATTAGCATGTTTTATAATGGCTTTTTACGGAAAAACTTGGCCAATTGGGCTTGCACCAGGCATGGGTATTAACGCTTTTGTTGCTTTTGGAGTTTGTGCTGGAATGGGATACACACCACAAGAAGCTTTAGGTGCAGTATTGGTAGCTGGGGTATTGTTTCTAATTATATCTTTAACACCTATTAGAGCTTGGTTAATAAACTCAATTCCCAAAAGTCTAAAATTAGGAATTGGAGCTGGTATAGGATTATTCTTGGCTATTATTGGATTGCAAATTATGGAGGTTGTAGTTGATGACCCAGTTACACTTGTTAAGCTTGGAGATTTAAGCAATCCGTTAGTTCTATTGGGTTGCGCAACATTCATTGCTATTATTGTGATGGAAAAAATGAACATAAAAGGCAATATTATAATAGGAATTTTAGTGTTCAGTATTATTGCCTGGGCAACCGGGTTAGCTAATTTTAATGGTATAGCTAGTTCACCCCCACCAATGACTTATCTATTTGAATTTGATTTGTCTGCTGCAATGACCGCAGGAATGTCTACAGTAATATTTACATTATTGTTTATTGATTTCTTTGATACAGCTGGAACATTAACATCAGTTGCAAACGTTGCAGGTAAAGTTGACAAGCAAGGCAAAGTTCAAGATATCAATAAAGCAATGTTATCTGATAGTGTTGGTACAGTTGCGGGTGCAATGATGGGAACTACAACTGTTACAAGTTATGTAGAGTCTGGTGCTGGTGTAAAAGCTGGTGGCAAAACTGGAATGACTTCTCTTGTAATTGGTTTGTTATTCTTAGCATGTATATTTTTTGCTCCTTTAGCAACTAGTTTACCAAAACAAATTGATGGTGCAGCTTTACTATTTGTATCCGTTCTTTTCGTTAAAAACATTACTGATATAGAATGGGATGATATTGGAGAGTCTGCTCCAGCAATTCTTGCAATGATTGCCATGCCTTTAACATACAGTATCAGTAATGGTATTGCTTTAGCATTTGTATCGTATGCTTTAATAAAAATATTTACTGGTAAATTCTCATCAACTTCGCCAGCGATATTTGTTATTGCAATATTAAGTGTTATTAGTTTTGCAGTTGCTTAAAAATATTTAATAGGGCTAGTTTACTCTAGCCCTATTTATTGATTTTTTTTTATAATCTCTTCTATAGGTAATTCTTCGTAGTGTTCAGTGGGCTGCACTATCCATGGGTCTGAGTCTAATCTAATTGGGCAAAAATCTGGTTCAAAAGTTGATGATCTTTTTTTCCACAAACATGCAGTTCGTACTTCTTTGATATAATCTTTAGTCGGCGCGTAATTTTTCAACCATTCTATACTTTTATTTAATGTCAAGCCTGTATCTGAAAGATCATCAACTAATAATACTTTTTTGTAATCTTTGCTTTCAGCTAGCGAACTGATTTCTCTTGCAAACATTAATTGTCCCTGTTTATCCTCCATTCCTTCACCTGAGTAACTCTGGATAACAATGTAAGCTATTGGTAATTTTAAAATTCTTGATAGAATATCTAATATGGGGGCAGCACCCCTCATTATTCCAACTAAAACCGTTGGTTTGTATTTTATGTGAATCTCAATTGCCAATTTCTCAACAATTTTGTTATATTCATCAAAAGTGATAATTAATTTTTCTGCCATAAAAATTCTTATCATATATAAAAATTAATAAAACATTAAAAGATAAAAAAACTATATATGAAAATTTTTGACTGTTTCATGTACTTTGATGAAGAAACCATTTTAGAATTAAGATTAAATATTCTAGATCAATATGTGGATTATTTTGTAATAGTTGAAAGTAACTTCTCACACAATGGTGAAACGAGAAATTTAAAGTTTAATCCTGAAAAATTTAAAAAATTTAAAAATAAAATTATTTATTTAGTTTATGACAAGCAGCCAAATAAAATTGAAAAAATTTTAGAGACCGATAGTGAGGATATTATAAATTGGAAACATATTTCAAATGCAATTCTAAGAGAAAACGGTCAACGAAATCACATATTGCAAGGGTTGACTAATACAAATCAAGAAGATTTTATTATGATTTCAGATGTTGATGAAATTCCTAATTTAGAAAATATAAATTTTAATAATTTAAAAAAAAAGATTACTTTTTTTCAACAAGACATGTTTTATTACAAATTTAATTTAAAATTACCTGATTTGATTTGGTCTGGAACAAAGGGTTGTAAAAAAAAATACCTTAAAAGTCCACAATGGCTAAGAAATATAAAAGATAAGAAATATCCATTTTATAGATTAGATATATTTTTTTCTAAGACTAAATATTTTAGTATAGATTTTTTAAATAATGGTGGATGGCATTTTTCAAATTTAAAAACAGCAAATCAGATAGAACATAAGTTAAAATCATATCTCCATCATAGAGAGTTTGACCTAAATCCTTTGTCAGCTGGTGAAATAAATCAAATCATTGAAGATAAAAAAGCAATCTATGATTTAAAAGTAGACAAAAGAGTCAATAAAATTGGAAATGGGAAAACACTTGAAAAGTTTCCTATTGAAAAACTTCCAAAGTATTTGCAAAATAATTTTGCAAAATATAAAGATTGGATTGATTAAATGAAAAAAGGTTATTGGATAAGTTTATATACAAAAGTTGAAAATGAAAAAAACTTAGAGATGTATGCTGAAACAGTAACTTCTGTGATTAAAAGCTTTGGTGGTGTTCCTTTAGTAAGAGGCGGAAAACACGAAACACATGATGGTGATGACTTTATAAGATCTGTTGTTTGGGAGTTTCCAAGTTATGAAAAAGCTGTTGAGTGCCATAACTCTAAAGAATATCAAGATGGTTGGAAATTAGCCAAAAACACTACTAGAAGACATATGCAAATTATTGAGGGATTTAGTACTGAATAGGCTCTGGGTCTATGCTACGCCATAAGTACCAAGTTGCAACTGAACAATATGGTGAAAATCTTTTTTGTAATAAACTTACAAATCTTTCATTTGGTAAATATTTTTTTTTATAATTTTTTGAGATAGCTCTGAGTAAACCAATATCTTGAACCGGCCAAATATTAGAACGGTTATATGTAAATAATAAGATCATTTCTGCAGACCATCTACCAATTTGTCTTAATTTAGAAAGATATATAATGGCATCTTCATCTGACATCCTAGATATTAACCTTGGATTAAAAGTTTTATCTAAAATTTGGGTCGCTAAACTTTGAATTCCTTTTACCTTTTGTTTACTTAAACCACATGATTTTAATTTAACAAAAGATAATTTGCTTATTGTCTTTGCATTAATCTTGTTATTGCATTTTTTTTTAAACCTCGAAAATACTGAATTGGCAGCTGCAACACTAATTTGTTGACCAATAATACTTTTGCATAATGAAAAAAATATATCTTTTCTTGTGGTAAGAATTTTCTCTGTTGGAGATTTATATTTTTTTATTAAAGCAGCCATAACTTTATCTTTGCTAGATAAATTTTTTTTTGCCTTACTCCAGTATTTAGGTATCTTACTCATGTCTTGATAATGATAATTTTTTTTTTAAAACTATTTCTCTTCTAAAAATTATAATTGAAGATGCTACTACCAATACTGCACCTAATAAAGTTTTTAACGTTGGTATTTCATCCCAAATTAAATAACCAAAAATTATAGCAAACACTAATGCTAAATATTTCACTGGCGTGACCAAACTTACTTCAGATAATTTATAAGATTGAGTTAACCATAAATTTGCTACTCCTCCCAAAATTCCCACCATAGACAATAAAAATAGATCAAATGCATTTGGTAATATCCAATTTTGATGAAATGTAAAAAAACTTGAAATCATAATTGAAATTGAAAAGAAAAACCCAATTAGCCAGATTGGTTCTGTAGAAGATAATTTTCTTATTGCAATAGCTACATATGACAATCCTAAACAAAAGATAATTGGAAAAATAAAATAAAAATTTAAAGAACTAAAACCTGGTTCAGAAATAACTAGAATTCCAACAAATCCTATAAGAACTGCTAGCCATCTATAAAAACCAACTTTTTCATTTAATAAAAATATTGAAAAGATTGTAGTAAATATTGGGGCTGCAAAAGTAATACTAACAACCGTAGCCAACGGAAGATTTCTCAAAGCAATAATAATTGAAATTAAAGCAATTATTCCTGCTAAGCATCTTTTAAAGTGTAGAAAAGGTCTGCTTGTTTTATAAAAATTAATATATCTATCCCTAGGTATTAAAAATAAAATAGGAATTAACCCAAAAAAACCTCTAAAAAATAAAACTTGGCCAACTGGATATTCATCAGTCCATTTTACAATCACATCCATCACTGAAAATGCACATATCGAAATAAACATGTAGAAAAAGCCTAATTGATTTTTGGATAACATGTGATTAAGTTTAAATTAATTAATCTAATTATCAATGGAAATAGCAATTTTAGCTTTAGGATGTTTTTGGGGGCCTGAAATTAAGTTTAGTAAACTTGATGGTGTTTTAAAAACTGAGGTTGGTTATTGTGGTGGTGATAATAACCAAACTAATTATAAAGAGGTTTGTTCAGGCACAACAAATCATGCTGAAGTAGTAAAAATAGAATTTGATCCTAATTTGATTTCTTATGAAAAAATTCTTAAGTTTTTTTATGAAATACATGATCCAACTACATTAAATTCTCAAGGACCAGATTTTGGAACTCAATATAGAAGTGAAATATTTTATTTAAACGACAAACAAAAACAGATCGCCGAAAAAATTACCAAAGAAGAAAATAATAAATTATCTGAAAAAGTTGTTACAAAAATATCTTTAATCAAAAATTACTGTCCTGCAGAAGAGTATCATCAAAAATATTTAGAAAAGAGATAAAATGTCATTGGTGGATACTAACTGGTTAGAAGAAAATATTAATAAAGTTAAAATTATTGATTGTTCATGGCACATGCCACAAACAAATAGAAATGGATTGGAAGAGTATAATAACGAACATATACCAAATGCAATTTTCTTTGATTTAGATAAAAATTCAAAAATAGATACAGATTTACCTCACATGTTAACGAATTTAAAATCATGGCAAAAAATAATAAGTGATATGGGAATAGAGAATGATGATGAAATAGTAATTTACGATAATTCAGATGTTATCAGCTCGTGTAGATGTTGGTACAATCTTATTTATTTTGGTCATGATCCAAAAAAAGTACATGTGTTAAATGGAGGATTTAAAAAATGGAAATCAGAAAATAGACTAATTGATAATCAACAAAAAGTATTAAAAGTTTCCAATTACAAAGTTAATGAAAACAAAAAACTTGTTAAAAATAAAAAAGAAATTGATGAAAATATTATAAAAAGAGAATTTGAAGTAATAGACGCCAGAAGTCGAGAAAGGTTTGAAGGAATTGTTGCTGAACCAAGAAAAGGTTTAAGAAGTGGATCAATTAAAAACTCTTTTTGTTTACCTTTTGGAGAACTAATAAATGATGACCATACCTTTTTAAGCAAAGATAAAATCTCAGAAAAATTTAAGTCATTTATGTTTGACCATGATAAAAATCTTGTATTTTCATGTGGTTCAGGGGTAACTGCGAGTGTATTGGCTCTAGCTTATTCGTTAATTAATGATAAATATATGCCGACGATTTATGATGGATCGTGGTCAGAGTACGGGAGAAACTAAAATATGAAAAGATCAACAAAAATAACATCAATAGTATTAATTTTTTTCTTAATTATTGCTTCGGTTATTATTGCAAGAACGATGATTGGCAATCACTTTAAAAAAAAGTTTAGTAAAAGATCTCCTCCAGGAATAATCGTTAAAATGGTTGAGAAAAAATTATTTCAAAACACTATCGAGACATTTGGCACTGCAGTTCCAGCACAAATTAAATCCTATAATATTGAAAAATATGAAATACTAGAGCCAATTAAATTTAATACAAAAGTTAAAACAGGTGATATAATTGCAAAATTAAAGAATAGAAATATAACCACCCCTTTCGATGGAATTATTGGTAAAAGAGATTTTTCTAATGATATAGATGTATCGCAAAGCTCAATTATATTAAATTTAGAAGATACTTCAGTTCTATTTGTTGATGTAGATATACCTGAAACTTTTGCACCTTATGTAAAAAAAGGTCAAAACGTAGATATAAAATTTTCTGGTAATGCTCTTAAAAAATATTCTGGAATTGTAGAATCTACTGCAAGTAGAATTGATACAAATAAAAGATCTCTACCAGCAAGGATTAAACTGAATAATCCTGAAAATGAACTTTTATCTGGATCGTTATTAGAAATCTCTATTAATTATAATGAAAGAAATTCGTTAAGTATTCTTGATACTAGCCTAATAATGGAAGGTGATAATGTTTATGTATATAAAGTAGATAAAGAAAATACTGTAAAAAAAGTACCCGTAGAAATTGGCTTAAGAAAAAAAGGAATTGTAGAAATCAAATCTGGTCTTGAAGATGGTGATACGGTAGTTGCAGAAGGTTTAAAAAAAACAAGACCCAATGGTAAGATTAAACCAATTAAATATGGCTCAAAACAAAATTCATCAGGTTGGGACAAAAAAGACAAATCAACTAAAAAAGAAAATAATAAATAATAAATAATTAAATGTATATAACTGAAGTTAGTATTAGAAGACCAGTTGTAGCTTGGGTACTATCTTTAATACTTATTGTGTTTGGACTATTTGTTTACTCTGAAGTTCCAGTAAGGGAATTACCTGATGGTTTACAGCCACCTGTAGTTCAAGTTAAAGTTGATTATAAATCTGCATCTGCTCCCATCATAGATCAAGAAATAACTCAAGTAATCGAAGACGTGATTGGAGGAGCTGAAGGAATCAAAAACATTGACTCTAAGTCTGAAAATGGAAGAAGTAGTATAAATATAGAATTTGATACTGATATTGAGCTTGATGATGCTGCAAATGATATAAGAGAAAGGGTTGCAAGAGTAGTCGACAACCTTCCTTCTGAAGCTGATGCTCCACAAATATTAAAACAAGCAGCTGGTTTTACCACAACAATGTGGCTTTCTGTTTCATCCTCAACCTGGTCAGATTTAGAGCTAGGTGATTATGCGGATAGATATTTAGTAGACTCTTTTTCAAGTGTAAAAAATGTTGGAAGAATTCTATTAGGAGGGCTTAGAGAGCTTAGTGTTAGAGTTTGGATTGACCCTATTAAATTAGCTGCTAATGACATGACTATTCAAGAAGTAGAAAATGCACTAAGGAATGAAAATATAAGCTTACCTGCAGGGACTTTGGAAGCAGATAATATAGATTTAACAATTAATTTAGATAAGTCTTACACAAATATTGATGAATTAAAATTTTTACCTATTAAAAGAACAAAGGATAAAATTGTAAGATTGTCAGATGTTGCAAATGTAGAATTTGGCCCTGTTTCTGAAAAAACATTATTTAAAGCTCAAAGCAAAAATAATTTAAACCAAAAAACAGTTGGTATTGGAATTTATGCAAAAAGTGGTGCATCGACAGTTGAGCTTTCAAAAGAAATTCAAAAAAAAATTATTGAGGTAAGAAAGACATTGCCCGAAGGTTTAAAGTTAGAAGTTTCATTTAATAGAGCCACATACGTTAATGCAGCAATTAATGAAGTTTATAAAACTTTAGCAATAGCATTTGTTTTAGTTGTGATAATAATTTATTTATTTTTAGGTAATATTAAAGCGGTGATTGTTCCTGCGGTTGCATTACCTGTAAGTTTAATTGCATCTTTTCTTGGAATTTATCTATTTGATCTTTCTATTAATATTTTTGTATTACTTAGTTTTATACTTGCAATTGGAATCATAACTGATGACTCGGTCATCATGACTGATGCAATTTATAGAAGAATAGAAAATGGAGAAAATTCATTAGCTGCAGCTTACAACGGTTCAAAACAAATTACCTTTGCAATTATTGCAACGACTTTAATTTTGCTTGCTGTTTTTATTCCATTAATATTTATCAAAGGAATATCTGGAACTTTATTTAGAGAAACTGCTATAGCTTTATCTTTTTCTATAGTTGTTTCCTCATTTGTTGCTCTAACTTTATCGCCAATGCTTGCAAGTAAATTTTTGAAAAAAAAATCAAACAATGGATATTTTGTAAAAAAATTTAATGTTTTTTTTCAGGGTTTTTCAAATTTTTATAGTGAAACATTGAACTATTGGATTAATAAAAAGAAAACCATAATAACTTTCATTTTTTTGATCATAGCTGGTTCAGTTACATTATTCATGTACACTACTAAAGAACTGCTACCAAAAGAGGATAGAGGTGTTTATTTGGTTATTGGTTTTACAGATGAAGGAAGTTCATTTGATTATACGCAGCAAAAAGCTCAAGATGTAGAAAAGAGATTGCTTCCATTGTTACAAGCTGAGGATAGCCCTTATAATAGATTTATCATGAGAGTTCCAGGTTTTGGTAGTTCTGCAAATTCATTTAATAGTTTTATTATAATTGCTTTGCTGGATGATTGGAAAAAACGAGATAAAGATGCAATGACAATCATGAGACAAGCTATAGGCAAGATAGTGACTGTGCCTCAAACTCTAGCTTTTCCAATTTCACCTCAAGGAATAAGAGTTTCCAATTATAATAAACCAGTCCAAATGGTAATCTTAGGAAGTACCTATGAAGAATTAGAAGGTATTCAAGAAGAAGTTATAAGAAAACTTAGAAGAAATAGAGGATTATCAAGAATTGAGTCAGATTTTAATAGAAATAAACCAGAGGTAAAATTAGTTATCAATAAAAACAAATCTAAAGATTTGGGAATATCAACTAGATCTATTGGTCAAACATTGGAAACCTTGTATGGTGGCAAAAGAGTTACTACATTCAATAAATTGGGGAAAGAATATCCAATTATTCTCCAACAATATTTAGTTGACAGAAAAGATAAAGATAGTTTAAGTAAATTATTTGTCAGATCCAGCATAACTAGTGAATTAATCTCACTATCAAACTTAGTTGATTTAAAAGAAGAAGGGTCTGCAAAAGTATTAGCAAGATATGATAGACAAAGAGCAGTAACTATTTCTGCGAATGTAAATCCCAATTACTCATTATTCGAAGCAATTGAGTATCTAGAAAATATTGTGGCAGAAGTTGCACCTAACAATCAAATTACATGGAAAGGTGAGTCAGAGGAGGTCAAAGAAACCACAAATGAACTTTATATAATCTTTGCACTTGGACTATTGACTGCTTATTTAGTCATGGCAGCAACATTTAACTCTTTTGTCCACCCATTTATAATTATGCTTACAGTACCCTTAGCTGTTTTTGGGGGATTGGTATTTATTTTATTTTTAAATAGTTCGATAAATATTTTTTCTCAAATCGCTTTAGTGATTTTAATCGGCATATCGACTAAAAACAGTATTCTTATTGTTGATTATGCAAATCAAATTAGGACTACTGGAAAAGAAATACAAGCCTCAGTTAAAGAAGCTTGTGAATTAAGATTTAGACCAATTATGATGACATCTATAAGTACCATGATAGCAATGATGCCTTTAGTTATTGGAAATATTGGACCAGGTGCAGGTGAAGCTTCTAGGTTGGCAGTTGGAGCAACAATACTTGGTGGAATGATAATATCAACATTCTTCACGCTTTATGTGACCCCAACAATGTACTTAACTCTTGCAAAAAACAGTAAAAGAATTGATGCTGTTGACATTGAGCTAAAAAAACAATTGTCTAAAAAATAATATATTTATTTTTATTAAATTTACTTTTACACTCTGATAATTGCTTTTTATAAAGATTTGATTGTTTTTCTACCCTCTTAGCTAAATTAATTACTTTTTTATTATTTTTATAATTTTTATAATTTCCCCACCCTTCGTGATAAGCAATATATTGCTTGAAAGCATCTTTTTTGGAAACTTTTAAAATTTTTTCAGTTTTATTCGAGTACCAACCAATAAAATCAACACTATCTTTAAATCTTGTTCTTGTGGCAAATTTGTTTCCTGTTTCATCCTTGTATTGTTTCCATGTACCTTTTACCGCCTGAGAATAACCAAAAGAACTTGATGGTCTCTTATAAGGAACTATTTTAAATAGCTTTTGCCTAGGTGGTTTTGCAAGCCAATCAAAACTAGATTCCATTTTTATAATTGCTAGCTGCAAATGGACAGGAGTTCCCCATCTTTTTTCAGTTTTTTTTGCATGCTTATACCACATATATCTTTCGTTAAATATTGAACAACTATTCGATGTATTTTTAGGAACTGAAGAGCAGCCTGAAATAAAAATAACTAAAATAAAAAAATAATTAATCTTTAAAATTTTCATTTTTTTTGAAAAAGTAAAATAGAATTATTACTATAATTACACCTACAAGATTTCCAAATAAATCAGGAAATTCAAAACTTCTCTCTGGTATAAAGTAATGTAATATTTCAAGTATTATGGATAAAAATATTAAATAAATACTTAAA
>Ga0209335_10002279_pt1 | contig 20467 bp, 21 predicted proteins | sample COG_09_FD_184753 | JGI IMG/M metagenome (GOLD analysis project Ga0209335, IMG submission 184753) | Pelagic Microbial community sample from North Sea - COGITO 998_met_09 (SPAdes) (version 2) | ecosystem: Environmental > Aquatic > Marine > Neritic zone/Coastal water | place: Helgoland, sampling...
AGCAACGCGTGCTTGCTCTGCCTCAGCTGCAGCAACGCGCGCTTGCTCTGCCTCCTCTGCAGCAACGCGTGCTTGCTCTGCCTCCTCTGCAGCAACGCGCGCTTGCTCTGCCTCCTCTGCAGCAACGCGCGCTTGCTCTGCCTCCTCGGCCGCAATGCGCTCCTTTTCAGCTTTCTTCTCTGCTGCTATTTGTGCTTGTTTAGCTTCCTCTGCAGCAATGCTATCTTTCTTAGCTTGTTTAGCCTTCTCCGCTTCTTCATTTTTTTTTTTGGCGGCTAACATGGCAGCATCATTTTCTAATTCTTTTATTAGCCGCCGTATTTCCTATTCAAAATCTCCGCTACTTATAATCCCACCACTTTGAGCAACCAATCCAACAAGACCTTCTTCTTTGAATTTTAACATTATATAACTTATAATTGTATTTTTAGGATAATATTTTTGATCAAAAATGTTGGCTTGTAATAATTTAAACATTTCTTGGCTATCTCCTCCTGCCATTTCTTCTTGATTCGGTCTTGTATAAATTTCCTTGAAGGCTATATTACCTGACATTACATTAGTTCCTTGAAGGGATTTAAATAATTCTGTAACAACTTGGGTTTCAATTATCATATCATATATTTTATTAATATCCTCCTCTATACCATCATTATTATCGATAATCCTGAAATTCAATAAATATCTACATACACTATCAATTAAATAAAGATTGAATTTTTGTAATATTGGTGTAAATTTTTCTTTTACATCTTCAGGTACTCCGTCGCCAGCAGCTTCAGCAGCAGCAGCTTCAGGGGTATCAGCAGCAGCGTCAGGGGTATCAGCAGCAGCTTCAGCAGCTTCAGCAGCAGCTTTAGCAGCAGCTTCAGCAGCAGCTTTAGCAGCAGCTTTAGCAGCAGCTTCAGCAGCAGCAGCTTCAACAGCGCGCATTTCAGCAGCAGCAAATTCTGGGGTATCAGCAGCAGCTTCAGCAGCTTCAGCAGCAGCTTTAGCAGCAGCAGCTTCAGCAGCAGCAGCTTTAGCAGCAGCAGCTTCAGAGGTATCAGCAGCAGCTTCAGCAGCTTTAGCAGCAGCTTCAGCAGCAGCAGCTTTAGCAGCAGCAGCTTTAGCAGCAGCAGCTTCAGGGGTATCAGCAGCAGCAGCAGCAGCAGCAGCTTCAGGGGTATCATCACCACCATCATCATCATCAGGATTTAAGGGGGATTTCAAGTAGGCGATTTCAATCTTTTTATCTTCGCGAAAAAGTGTATAACCGTGGGTACCTGCTAAAATTTTATCCACATTTTCTCTAAGATTTTTGATCTCGCCAGCCGAAAATGGGGGAGAGGACCTCATACAATAGTCTAACCAAGCTTTAAATTCATCATTTATATTGTCTACATTAACATCTTCTTTAAATTTAATTATTAATTTTGCAATTACATTCGCCCATTCATATATAAATATCTCAATTTTCATATTATCTTCTATATCATTAAATTTTTCCATATCAATATAAAAAGCATCCTCATTTGCATTAAAAAGCAAAGCAGGGATTTTCTCCCGTACTTTAACGGTCCACAACTGCGCCGCCTTCCGCTTTTGATTCTGATTATCCTGGTTTTTTAGTATGTTAGTCCTAAATGCGAATCCAGTTAAAGCTGGACATAATTGATTTTCTAGACAATTTTTTTCAAAAAACATAGTAAACTTTCTTCCCAGAGGTGGATTATAAAGTTCTCCGTTTGAATTTTTTGTGAAAACATTTACAGCATGAACCCCATCCCCGTTCGATCCATCGAAAGTTATATCATAAGCCCCTGGAATAATATCATTATAAGTATCTTTCACATTGTCCGAGAGGCCTCCCCTACTCGTGGGTCGATTTTGCCCGTGAAACTCATAAAAAAACCTCATGGGTAATTTTTTTACAAAGAATACATTCGTCTTTTTACCATCATCTACTTTGATAAGCTCTTCAGCCATATAGGTAAAATTAGAATTATTACAATAATTTTTAAAATTTTCATGTAAAACATTATCCATCATAATAGTTTTATATTTCAAAGTGGGAGGATTATAAATACCATCCATTTGAATGACTATAAAATTACCAATTATTTCATCAGCGTTCTGCGTATTACCAGGTCCCCATTTTTCAGTACCTTTGGGAACTTTATATTCATGGGTATTATTACTCGTATTTTCCCATTTTGTCAGATCGATCCCATCTGCTGTATAATCTGTGCTGAATTTTTTGCTATTGAATGATTGTAATATTTCTTTTAAACCTTCTTCTACACCACCACTTAAAATTTTTCTTGTTTTCTTAGGAGTTCTTTTTCTGTATTTTCTACTTTGTTTTTTGACACTTTTTCTCAAAGAAGAATATTTCTTTCTACTTAATTTTTGCTTTGAAACTCTTTTTTTTCTTAAGGTTGATTTATTTCTTTTTCTTAATGAACGTGCCATATTATATAATTATACAACATTTTATTTAAAAAATTATTTAAAATTTGATTAAGTTATTGTTATAGATACCAAAAAATGAGTAAATATTCAAATGATACAGATGTTAAACGCGTTAAAATGGTTGAATATTTGGATCGTGAAGTAGATGATGAAAAATTATCAAAGAAAATTGAACAAAGTGTATATAATTACGTGATACGTTTAGCAAAAGATAAAAATATTCAAAGAAGATGGTGTAATCCTTTATTTGAAAATATGTATAATTCAAAGATTATGTCAATCTTTTCAAATATCAAAAAAGATAGTTATATTAAAAATGAAACATTCTTAGAAAGAATAAAATCGGGAGATGTTCAATGTTCTAAAATTGGTAATTTAAGTGTTTATGATGTCTTTCCAGATAATTGGAAAGAACTATTAAATATAAAATCAAAAAGAGATAAAATTAAGTATGAACTTAAGCCTGAAGCAATGACAAATTTATTTAGATGTCGGAAATGTGGTTCAAGAGAAACATCTTATTATGAAGTTCAAACAAGATCCGCTGATGAACCTATGACACAATTTATTACATGCTTGAAATGTGATAATAGGTGGAAACAGTAATTAATTGGATTGTTTAATACCAATACCATTTGGATTGACTTCTTTCATAGAGCATCCATTTTCATTACAGATTTGTTCATATCGATGACCAACACCGCTATCTTCGTGACATATATCACAACCGTATAATTGTTCATTTTCTAGCATTTCTTGTTTTCTAATTTCATTACCCATCTTAGTTAAAAATGAGCGATATTGCCAACTAGTCATATTTTGTTGAAACTCCAAATTTAATTGGCAATTTGGTGTGTAATCCGTGATGAAGCGACCATCGGACATTCTTGCTGGAAAATCTTTAAAAAAGTTATCAGGTACTTTATCCATAATTATATATAATAAATATATTTTATTTTTGAATTATTTTTTATTATCAATTATTCTTTTGATTAATTGAGATTTATTCCCCGATTGAGAAATATTCATTTCTTCACAAATTGTTTTCAACTGTTTTACAGAAAGTGAATCATCGATAACAACTTTATCTTCTTCTTCTTCCGACTGTTCTTCTTCCGACTGTTCTTCTTCAGAATTTTCAGAATTATCTTTTTCAACATCAATTTCTTCAACCTTTCCTTCACCACTTATAAGTTCAATTACTTCATCATCTGAATCATTTTCATCCGAATCATCTGAATCATCAGAATAACTTTGCGAACTTTCACTAATATTATCATCATTATCATCATTTTCAAGGCCATAAATTTCTTTTTCAACATCGATATCTTCAACTTCCATTACATCAATTTCATCTTTTTCTTCATCATTCATATCTTCATCTAAACCAATTTCAGTAATATCTTTCATATCTTTAGCTTCAAAACCCATTGGCATCATTGGTCCACCTGTTTGTAGCATAAATCCACCGAAAGGTAATCCACCCATAACAGCACTTAATGGATCAAAATTTTTAGGGGGCATTTTTTCAATTTGTTTTTCATTGGTATTTTTCATATCATTATTTTTTGTTGATTCTTGAGGGCTTTCTAGAGGTATTTTAGATAGATCATCGGATACTTGAGGTTTTCCTTGCTTTGCTTCTGGTTTAATGTTTTTGAGTCCATCTAAACGATTATTAATAAGATCAATCATATTATTAACTTTTTTGAATTCTAGATAACCTAATACAATCGCACATATTACTAAAACTGTTAAAATGATGATCGGTAAATTTGATTGAATATGTAATTCTTGTAACATTTATAAAATAAGAATATAAAAAACGTATGAAATAAACTTATAAAGGATATTTTTTGATATTTTTTTATTGAATAAATTATAAATGGATTTAGTTACTAAGTTTAATGAATACGCAACTTTAAATCCCGAAGCACTGCCAATGATTTATGATGTTATGAGAACAGTTACAATGCAAATTGTTGTTCAGCTACTATTTAGTATGAATAATCCAACAATCTCTGTATTTAATCCAACATTTATTCAAACTACTTTATTTTTATGTTTAGGAATAATGATTTTCTGGTTGGTTATTTATAAATTTTTTTCACAGGGTAAAAATCTTTCAATTGTAAAGGTTTCTTAATATTATTATATATTAAAGAATAAATAATATTTATTTAATAAAATGGATTCGTCTGAAAAGAAACCAAAGAAGAGAGGAAGAAAGCCTAAGAATACATTAGTTAATAAATCAAAAGAAATAACCGAAATTGTAGAAAAGCCTGAGAATTTGATAATAAAATTAAATAAAACAGTAATTGAAAAAGATGATATCGCTGGTTATGTTGAAAAATCAAATAATTTTTCAAGTATTGAAAATGAAACATGTAGAAATGTGAGTGAGGTTTGTTGGAATTGTTGTCATCATTTTGATAATAATATTCATGGAATTCCTTTAAAATATTCGAATAAGGTTTTTTACATTTATGGTGATTTTTGTTCATTAGAATGTGGTGCGAGATATGCTTTTGATAATTTGAAAAATTTAGATTTTCCAGAGATCTATTCAAATATTAATTTATATAATAATATCATTCATAAAACAGAAGAAAAGATTGAAATTGCTCCTAATAAATTAGTATTAAAAATGTTTGGAGGTGATAAAACAATTGATGAATATAGATCGTCATTTAAGAATAAAAATGTTTATGATGTGAAAATTCCACCAATTTTACCGATCAATCATATTGTTGATAGATATGAAACAAATCAAAATATATCAAAAAGTAATCTTAAATTGTATCGTTCAAAGCCATTACCATCAGAAAAGAAGAGTATTTGTTCTTCAATGAAATTGATAATTGATTAATGTTTTCTTGGAATAAAATATTGTTGTATTCCATTAATAATTACGATTGTTTTAGTAAGATCATTATTAATATATTCTTTTAATGTTTCATTAAAACCTTCAAAATTTTTATTCATTATAGGAAATGAGTCAAAATTTTTGTTAATAAGTATTGATCTTAAATATAAAAAATGATAAACATTTTTGATTCTAAAGTCTTCAATTGTGTTTAGTAAAGAATAATAAGGTTCAATGTTTATCTTATCTAAATGATTAAGGAAAGTATATTGTATGTTGTTGATAATTTTGGGAATTATAATTTCATTAGGATGTATATTAAAAACCGAAATATTCATATTAATAAAAAGGATTATAAATTTTTTAATTAAACATAAAAATCAAAATGTTTTGAAAGATATTTATCATTGGGTAGAGGGTGTTCTAATACGATTTGTTTATTAAAAACACTTGGAGATTTTTCCCATCGTTTGTTTAATCTTAATGAAAGATTATAAAGTAAAAGATAACCTTCTTCGTAAAGTTGTTTTGAATATTTAGATATTTTGGAGAGTTCTTTTGAATTTTCAAAATCATTATATTTTAGACCGTCAATGTATTTCCTTTCTTTTGCTTCAGTACTTAATCCTTGAAAAGTGTTTACAGATTTTTGAAGATAATGATAAGCATTATCAAAATGTTGATTATAATTATGTAGGTTGTCATTTTCAAGAAGATCAAGTTGTTTGATAAAATTTGTCCAATAATACATTGCTTGTTTGTAATTTTGGGGACTTCTTTTCTTGTATTTTTTTAATTTTGATAGTATTTTGGATATTTTGTGATTATATTTGATGGGTACTTTTTTTTTATTTTCTGGATTGATGATATTTTCCTTTATATTTTTTTTCATTGTAGAGTATTGATTAATGATAAAAAAGATAACTATAATACTAAGTAATGCTTTTGTTTCAAGGTAGTTAAAGAAAAAAAGCATCATGACAATTACAAAAATAATAACAAGAATTTTTTCATCTTTCAATTCTATTTCTGGGAAGTTAATCATTTAGGCCACTTGATATATTAATGAAATATATAATTATTGAGACTAATACTAAAACAATTCCAAAGTATAAAACATTATCATTTTCACCTAAGTAAAGAGAAAAAGCAAGCATATATTTTTTTAAATTTGTATAAAAATCATAATCTTCTTCACTTAATTTAAATTCAAGATCTACTTCATATAATTTATAAGTATAATCATTTGAAAAATTTGCGATCCTTGTAACCGTATTTTCAATAATCTTATTTAATGTTAAATCAAGAATTGTTTCTCTATTTTTTTGAGTATGTTCTCGTAATATTTTCTTAGATTCTTCATTTTCATATTCAGATAAATAATCTTGTTTTTTATCTGTAAATCCTGTAATCTGTGGTCTTGTATCATCTGCTTTTAATTCACTTAAAAGACTCATTTATATAGTAATAGAATATTAAATTTTATTAAATAGACGAAATAAGATGAACATTTCCGAGTATCATTCTTCGGCAACAATACTTTTTAATACCTAACTCATCCATAGCTTCACCTTCAATTGATTTTTTAATAGTTCCATCTTCGCTTAGTTTAATATATTCAATGTCTAGTTCACTATTAACATTTTCGGTAGATATGTTTCTTTTTTCAGTTGTTAGTTTGATGAATGGTTGCCATTTATCAGCAATAACATGTCCACAAGTGAAGCAACGGATTGGAATGATCATTTTATATTTATTGTATAATATATTTTTAAATTAAAATCAAATTTTTATTATTTTTATTATAGTAATATGAACATTCCTGGATATTTTAAAATTTATGATGTTTTATCTCAATATTCAGTTCCTGAAAATAAAAATATTATCTTAGAACCATTATCATCAATATTTAGAATGATGTTATTAAATTATCAAAATAAAGGAACGAAAATATCAATTTATAATAATTCAATTTGTTATAATGAACCAACTTATTTTCAAGGAATGATAAGAAGTTATAATGGTGATACAAGAAATGATTTACATAATTTATACAATCCATTTTTAAAATGTATTGAGTGGTATCAAGTGGATGATGAAATATATCGTTATTTTTATGAAAAATGTAAGCTAGGATTAAATTTGCTATTAGAAAGTTATGAAAAAGATAGTATTATTTATCATACATTAAATCATTATTGTAAGCTTTTTAAAGATGTTTTAGAAAATCAAGGATTAGATACTATAGAACAAAAAGAATCACCTTTATTGGATGATTTAAAACATATTTGGAAAAGACCAGAAATTGAAATACTTTTTAAAACATTTCAATATCTTGAAACAACTCAAGATGAAGAAGAAAAAAAGACTTATTTATCTATTATAGATACGATTATTAAAATGAAAGAAAAAAAGGTATATGATTATATTCAAAAATATAGTACAAGTTATAATTAACATAATGATGGAAAATCATCATTTGAATTAATATCAAATCCAACATTTTCCTTTTCCATCCTTTCTTTTTGTTTTTGAGCTAGATTAACATGAGTAAATTTCTTTGTATATTTTTGAGGTGATATATAATTGTCAACTTCAATAAAAGTAGCATTTACTTCTCTACCATCTAATCCATATCTATCAAATGTATATGTATCCAATGATCTTGGTAGTATACCTGATTCAAGGTTAAATTTACCTAATGATCTTATAGGTCTTTCTAATTGAAAATCAATATCAATATATTCACACTTTAATTCAAACTCTTTAATAATATTCTTCTTTAAAGATAAGATACTATCTTCCATACTACATTCAAACTTTTTTGTAATATCATCCTTTGAAATTACAAAAACAATCATCTAAACACTTAATTAATATATTATAAAAAAACTTTAAGTTATTTAACGAGATTTACTTCTTGATCTGCTTCTTGATTTTTTCTTAGATCCTCTTTTCTTCGAACCTCTTTTCTTGGATACAGATCTCTTTTTAGAACTCTTTTTATTAGAATCTTCCATCTTTACCGCACCAAACTGACCTTTCTTGACAGTCCATCCAGCCTTTTTTAAATTCTTATTGCTTTTAGCTTTTGCGCTAGCTTTTCTTGATTTAATGTTACCATATTTGTCTTGGAAAAGGTCTTTCTTGGTTAATCCACCAGAAGTTTTTTTCGCAGTTCCGTGCCATACCTGAGCTCTTGATCCAACCGTTTGCATTATAATATATAAAATATTTAAATTTGAGGTTAATGTAAGAAAATTACATCAATTATTTATAAATGTGCTGCTTAAAACCTCAAAAACGTGTAAAAAGGAAATATCGCAAAAAGGGTATAATTTATCCCGAAAACTACGAACCAAAAAAAGTTGTTTATCCGGAACCATTCAATATTAACCGAAGAAACGCAGTAGATCCTGAATTTATTGACAAATTTGTAAAAGAAGTCATTTACTGTGGAGGTTGTAAACAGCCTTTTAATTTAGGATCAAATGAATTAAAAATACATTGTAATCTTTGTAATCAATTCTTCCATTGTAAAATCGCCGGAGAATGTCAAGGAGATGATTGTAAGATTGTAAAATTAAATGGGGAAATCCACCGAACTAGTTATTGTTATGATTGTATGGGTCTTGTAAGTGATACCAATAAATTATGTAAGGATTGTTTTATGGATGATTATCTTTCTAAAAAAATCTAAATAATATAGTTAAATAATATCTTGTTAAATGTATCAAATATATTTTTTAATGTTTTTCTTATAATCAAATATTTATCTTTATTTAATGAATTATATATATTGATAACTACATCAATATGTTCTTTAATTAATTCTATTTTGTTTTCATCTATTATTTTTTTCATCTTAAACTCTTCTAGTAGATTATCCTTTGATCCGATTAATTCTTCTATTTTTGAAAGAAGATATATTTCTTTATCTGATTCATGTTTCATAAAAATTTCTTTTTCAAGTTTTGAAAGTCTTGATGAAAATTGGGAAATACCTTGATATTTACGCAAATTCCATATTAGTTTCTTTTCAATTGAATCTTGATAATTTTCTATCACAATACTTTCTCTTTCAGGATTAAGGAAATTTTCAAATAATTTATCTTTATTAATAACTTTATAATTACTATTAATCGGATTTGTAGAGCCAATAATTTCAGGTAAATCACTTTTCATTAGTGATTGATAATCAATATTTCCATAAAAAATAATATTCCCTTTTGTATCCATTCCTCTTCTTCCAGCTCTTCCCGACATTTGAAGATAATCATCTTTTGTAAAATTTGGATTATTCATTCCCAAAAAACAAGATGATCTTACAGGTAAATCAATACCAAGACATAATGTTTTATCAGAAATTACAATACCGATTTCTTTTCTTGATAAAAGCTTTTGAAGGATCCAATTGTATTCATCTGGCATATTCTCAATATAGATACCAATTCCTCTTTTTAGTAGTTGAAATAGTGGACTTTCATATGGAATCTTAATACCGAGAGTTTTTATAATTTCCCTCCTTACACTCCGAATTGTATCACCAGACATTGGTTCCGATGAATTTGTGAAAACAAACTTTTTATGTTTTTTGAATATATCTTGATGACAAAAATCAGGACTTTCAAGAAATAGATTCATTTCATGTTTAATATTTTTTAGCTGAATACTTTTAACTTTTGATTTTATTTCTGATTTATTGATCTGATTAATCTTTTGTGTATAAAAATTTTGGATATTATTAATATAAATATTTCTTTCTTTACTTTCAAAAGTATTCAACTTATCTTTTATTTCAAAATCCGCATTTGATGATTTAATTTTGATACCATCTTTGAATGTTTCTCTTTTTGTTTTGAATGCTTGATAAAGTTCTTCTTTCTTTTCAAGTATCTCATAATGATATGGATACTCTTCAAGCTCTTTATTGTTAAGATAATCATATAACTTATAAAAAATCTCTTTACAAACAAGTTCATTTGTATGAAACATAATCATAGGAAACATATCATTTTGCTTCGCACTTTTAATAAAATCAACTAAATCATTTTTATCTGTTTCTTTGATAAGTTTATCACTTTTAAAGTTATCAAATACTTTTTGAACTTCATTTGAATAATCTTGATTCCATTCGCGCAACTTGGATTTCAAAAAATCTTCATAAATTTTACAATCATCTAAGCCAATCAACTTATCTTCAGTAAAATATTCATCAGGTGAACAATTTTCTAAGATATCATATTCATCATCAAGATCCTCAAATACATCTTGAATACATTCCCAAAGTGTCGCACAATCATTCGGTGTAAATGGGAGATTATCATTAAGTGATTCAATCGTATCATATGAACAAAGTGGATGTAACTTTATTAGCTTCTTATTCCAAATCCATCGCTGATGATTAATAAATCTTTTATTATATTCAATTACATGAATATTATTCTTATAAATCTTATGAAAGTAAGATTGTAGATGATCTATGTTTTTAATTGTTGCTGAAAGAGCTAAAAAAGGACATTGAATTAACTTTGTCAAATTTTCATAAGAATCACCATCATCATCCTTATTAAGATTATGAATTTCATCATAAACAGCATAATCAAAATTCACACCAACCTTTACAATATATGTTTCTACCTCTTTTGGTGTTCCAATGAAAATATTTGTTCCAGAATCATATGAATAGTGCGATAGATTATCAACCAAAAAATGAACCTTATATCCCATATGTGTAAAATGAGATCCAATTTGATAAACTACTGGTTTTGCTGGACAAATATAAAGGACCTTTTTATGAATAATACCAGCGGCCATAGCTATAAAAGATTTACCAGAAGAAGTTGGGGCTTTTACAATAATATTTTGTTTATCTTTTATAAGATGAATTGTTTTTTCTTGCCAATCATCAAATTTCTTGATTGAACGATCCCAATTATTAAGTGGTGGAAGCATATGGCCTAAATCTTTCATCATAAAAGCTTTACAATCGTAATTAGATAGCTTTTTCTCAACTTTTTTTACAATTTCACTATCATTATCTTTTAGTTCATAGTAAAGTATAATGATATAATTCATATACTTTTTCTTGTCTTTCCAAAATTCTTTTAAAAGTTTTAGTTTCCATTCAGTTTTACCTTCAACCGTAGATAATTTTTGAATAGGTAGAAAAGGATTATTATGATCCATTGTTTCAAAAAGAAAATCTATCTTTTTCATATCATTTTCAATGAGAATCTTTTCCCGTTTTAAATTTTGTTGTTGAATAATCAAATCTTTCTTTTTGATAACAACTTTCTTCTTTTTATTATGATTTTTAATTTTTGGTTTTTCTTCTATTTTGATATTATCTTCAATCATATGTTTCAGATTGATATTAAGTGTGGATGCTAAATCTCTCAAGAAGATGGAAAAATCTTGCTTTTCAATCTTTTGCTTGGTAAGATGTAGCATTTTAGACATAAATATTATACTAGTTATTTTTTTAAATACTAGTTTATCTATAATCATCTTCTCTCGCCATTATTGTTGTAGTTTGTTCTTGTCTTTCACTATTAATACGATCAGCTTCTGCTTGATTACTACTTCTTGATTCTGCTAAAGATCTTTCAAGTGTTTCGGGTCTATCTGTTACACTCATTCTTTCTAAGGTTTCTTTTGTTTCTTTTTCAACTATTTTTTGGATGATTAGATCTTTAATTGTTTGACGGTTATAATCCGCTTCTTCAATTTCAGATGGACTTACACCTTCTTCTCTTGCGCGATTTGTTAATTGATCTAATTCTAAACTATCAAGTTCATTAATAATTGCTTGACTTACTTCGCCTATAAATTTAATTTTATCTTTGGGAAAATTACCAACATTATCAGAGCTACCGATTATGTATCCTCTATATTTATCACCTGATTCTGATGTGATAATAACTTTTTCACCAACACTCAATGAAATATCCCTTACATCTGTTGCTACATGTTTTTTAGTAACTTCACCCATAACTCTTTCTTCGCAACCTGTGAGAGTAACTTGTTCATAGAATTTGCTATTATCATAATCAAAATCAACGTAGCTTGGAGCCCTACAGCTAACAGATGGAGTTACACCTTGAATATTATATAATTCTTTTGAACACCTGATACTTGATAATCCACAGTTTGGATTATGAGAAGAACATTCATTATTACCTTTTGGTATTTGGTAAATTCTGCTGGTTTCAGGGAAATTACATTTAGTATGCTCACATATTCCGTTGAATTTTGGAACTTTTACGCTTTCTCCACCTTCTTCAGCTTCACCTTCTTTGCAACCTACAAATTTAAGATCTGTATCTTGTTTATATTCTTCCGATGGTTTAAATGTGTAACCATCTTTACATTTAAAAGCTTTTCCACAAGTCCAACTATCTGCGTTACCTTTACAATCACTGTTTTTTTGATTGATAAGTTCCATTCTATCATCAATATCTTTTAAATCACATTTTTCTTGATTGGGTACACAACAACTATGATCCGAGTTGGGAGCTTTAAATTTGTTTGTTTCACCATGTTTATAAAAACCCCTACACACCACTCGATCAGTTGATTTTTGAAAGTTATCTATACAGCTACTACAATATAAATGTTCTTGTTCCTTACCATAGATAGTAGTATTTGTTGGTTGTTGATTATGTCTTTCTCCAAAAGGACAATTTCCGAATAAATCATCATCGGGTTTACATTCATTAACTTTTTTTTGAGGGTTCCAAGACATTTTATAACCAGTATCACATATTTCTAAAGCACATTTATGAGCACCATTAAAAGGACAATCTTCAGACTTAACAGGTGTACCATTTGGACATACACATTGTTTTTTAACACATCTTCCTTGTTCTCTAACATATTGTTTGTAAAAATTTCTTTCTGCTGAAGCACTTACAAATGGTGGTTGTTTACAACTTTCTCCATCATCGCTATCAGGTGGAGTATAAATACATCCAGGATATTTTAATGCACAATTTATACCTGGTTCTAATCTACAAATATCTTTCGGATCTTTCTTTGTAAATGTATAACCTGGAGGACAATTACATTCAACATCTTTTGTAATATCACATTTTTTCCTATTTAATATACTAGGCATCAATGTTTTTAAATCTTGATAATCTTGATCTACTTTAGACATATTCGCTTCACTACCTTTCTCAAGCTCCTCCCGAATATCAATTTTTAAATTTTTGATCTTACGTAAATCTTCTTGACTTTTGTCTTCTAATGAACCATCAATACTTTCATCTAAATCATATAATTTTTCACCATCAATGTTGATAACTGTATCTTCATTTAATCGGCAATTACATAAATTTGTTTCATAACCACATCTTTCAATGTTATTCACACCTTTACAATAACCATATTTTATATTTCCATCTTTGTAAGGACACGGTCTTCCAGGACCTTTTTCATTATCAACTTCTACTTTTGATATTTTATATACTTTTGTTTTGATTCCACAGAAATCATCATCTTTACCACAGTTATCTGTCTTCCAATCAGACCATTTTCCAACACAATTATTTTCAGAGACAAATTCACGACCATCAATTGCTCTTTCTTTTGGTTTTTCTAAACCTTTTTGATCTTTAAAATCTTTTTTAACTTTTTGATTTAGATTTGATTCAGCATCTTTTCTTTGATCAACATATTGTACATTTTCTGTTTGAAATTGTTTTGGTAACATGACTTGATATGGAGCATATTTAGATTGAACTTTCTTAAATCGTGATCTAGGATATTCATTTCTTTTAAATTGTACTTTTTTTTCTTTTTTTTGTTTTTGTTCTTTTTTTTCTGTATCAAATCTAAAATTTTTACCGATATGTTTATATTTATATGGGTCTTCTAAATATTGATTATAGCGAATTAATTGAGATGAAAGTAAATTTGTTAATTGTTTTTGATTATTAAAACGATTATCAATAATATCAATTGATCCTGCTTTTGTGGGATCTGATACAAGTTCATATTTATTGGTAAATCCTGAATATCCTTCTTTAAAATTATATGATAAACAACATAATTCTGATATCATATATGATATTAGAATTAGTAAAAATAGATACTTAAATGTTTTATTCATAATATATACTAATATATGTTAAAAAAAATATATAAAAAAGATGGAAAAATTATCATTGAAAATGATCAATTGATCAATAGTTTATCATTTTATCATTATTTGCTAAAAAATTTAGACAAAAGCTTAGATACAGTAAAGAAAGATTATTACCGAAAGAAAGGATTTATTTATTAATGTTATATTGAACGTTGAAAAGACCAATAAATTGAGTTATGACAAAAGCGACGAATATTAATAAGAGTGTTTTTGTATAAATGTTTTTTTTGAAATCTTGAAAAAATTCAATAATACCTAGATCTGGATAATCAAATGATAAACGATTATTTTTTTCAAATAAATTAACATAAATTTCTTGTAACATCATTGTATTTTTGGATAATTGGTCATTACAATTTTTTGATTCATAATATTCTGCAACCGCAATGATCTTTTTAATAATATCGGGTAAGTATTTTAATAATCTATTTGAGATAATTCTCATATTATCTCTATATTTAATATCATCAGATTCTTCTGTATTTAGTCTAAGGAAGTAACCCAACATTTCAACAGCATTGGATGATAAACCTTTTTTACAAATTTTATCTGTAATATAGACAATATCAAGACATCTAGATACAGATTTTGGATCAATTGTAATAAATTTGATTATCTTTGCTTCTACATAAAGTAGATCTTTTCTATTATTTGGATTTCCTAGTTCTGAAATATGGGCGAATGTATTAATTCTTTTTAAATGTTCTTCATCATCATGATCCGTCATCATACTTTTATTAATACATCTTTCAAACTCAATATTAGTAGCTTCATCGGAGGTTATACCGAAGAATTTCGCCATTGAGATTTTCTTTTTAGGTTCGGCTAGTTTTTCGCGAATATATTTTTTTGTAATGATCCTTCTTTTTCTTAGCCAATCATATATTTCTTCAGGAACCATATTGCTTTCTGTATGGTCTTTAAATACATATTCAAGGATACCACCAGTTGTTTTATGAATAACTTTTAAATCTTGATAATCTCTTATGTTTTCAGGGATCGCTAATTTGAGTTGTTCTTCTGGATATTTTTTATCCCACCATTCAAGTTCAATACCTTTTTCAGAAAGAGGAATTACATAATTATTAATCGTGACTGTTTTTTTTGTATTATCCATTTGATCACTATATTTGCTTCTTAGTTTATCAGTTTCTTTAACACTACTCCAATCAATCCCAATTTCTTCCTGTTGGATAGTTTTATCAAATGCACTTCTTAATTCATTTTCATTTGGTAAATTCGGAAAATTTATAAAATCATCCTGTTCAGGTGTCACTAAAGCACCACATTTTAGATTAAAATTAGGTTTATTATCTTTATTATATCTTTTTATTTCTTCTTTTACATATGTGTTTGATGTTGTATCAGAGATAAATTTAATAAATTTATCAGGATCATTTTTAATCTCTTCAGCTAGTGGAAATCCATTATTTCCATATAAACTATCTTCGGCGGCTGAACCAGTATAAACATCTTTAGGATAAGGATATTGGCATTGACTAGGACAATTAACCTTTACACAATTGTCTGAACTATCGGTGGGACTATCTCCGATCCCCTTCCCTTTTGCTTTACATGGAATTTTAGAATCATCTTTATTAATCCATTTAGAACAAGATTGTTTTGTATTATCATCTTCATTTAATCTATATTCACAAAAACTACAATCAGTCATATATATTATAAATTATATTTTAATTTATTTATTTTGATTTTGATTTAGATTTAGATTTTGCTTTATTTGTTTTCCTTTTTGTTTTCCTTTTTGTTTTTGTTTTTGTTTTTGTTTTTGTTTTTATATGAGGATATAAATCATTAAATTTTTTTAGAACAAGTGATTTTTTCCTCGATTTTTGAATGATTTCTACTAAACCTTTGAATAATTTTTTATTTTCTTTTTTATTTTGATGATAATTTGCTGTGATTATAGTATTTATTTTTTTCTTTCCTTTTTTTCTAAAATCATATTTTTCCATAAATAATTTCCAGTTAATATTTAAATTGATCGAATCAATTGTTCCACACGATGTTTTATAACTGTTAAAGTATTTATTGGGTAGATTTTCTGATAAATTTTTCGCGAGACCTTGTTTCCATGGTGCGATTTGATACCAAACGATTTTATATTTACAACAAGAGATAATATCTGTTAAACTTTGATCTCCCGTAACAAGGATATCATTCACACTATCTTTCATTAGAGAGATAAATATTTCTCTTTTTTGAGGTAAGATATCTCCACGGAAAGTGAGTTTTGTTTTACTTGATTTATCTTCAAATAAAGATAGTTGTTGATCTGGGTAAAAGATTGATAAATTTTTGAAATATTTTTCTACAACTTTTTTGACACGAAGATAAAAACTATTATCATAATTAATGTCTTCATGAATCCATTCAGGTATAATTATCTGAAATACCGGATGTTTTTTTGAATATTTATTACAAATCATTTCAAGATAAGAAAGGAAACAATATCTTGCGTGAACACCCCAAGCAGGTGATGGCTGAATATATACTAACGCATATGGTTTTTTAATAAGTGTTTGTTGTTTTGCTTTAAAATCATTAAATAAAATACCAAGATTATCACCACCTACACCAATCGGTAATGTGTATGGGTTAAAATCTCCATTATATTCACTCATTGTAAATGTATTGAAATAAGTTGAATAAGGAACTAATTTTTTAAATTTTTGATAATTAAAACTATAATTAATGATAGGGACAACAAACATAATATCAAAACGCGGAACTTGTTTAAATTTCAATTTATCAAAACCACTACATTCAGCATCATCGTAAGTAGAGCCATCTATTCTATCAATTTTGATAAGATTATCCTTAATTCCGATTGATCTATATTTTTGAGGACCTGTTGTACATATTCTTACTTTTGCGTTTGGATACCAATTAACCAAATAATCATTAAATGTTTTTGTAAGGATGACATCGCCAAAACCACCACATGGAACATTAAAGATACCAATTGACAAATTTTTAGAATGTTCCGCTAGAAGATTTGATGATTTATAAAGTGTAAGTGGTAAATTGTATAAATCTTCATATTTATTTGTTTCTTTAATTATCTTTCTAATTGAATCAATTTGATCCATAATATAATATAATATAATATAATATATATTATAATTATGGAAGGAGGTAAAATAATAGGACAAGGATCAAAAAGTTGTATTTTTAAACCTAATATACCTTGTTATAATCAAACTGAAAAAGTAATAGACGAAGATAAAATATCAAAAATTATGTATGGGGAAAAGTCAAAAGGTAAATCAGAATATGAACTAAAAATAAATAATGAAATTAAAAAGATAAGAGGTCATAAAAATTGGGCAGTAATTTTTGATCAACAATGCGAACCACCTATTTTTGATGATATTCTAAGATATGAAACCGATATCAAAAAATGTATTTATGGAACATCCGAGAATATTTCATCAAATTCATTAGATAATAACTATATGTTGGTTGGAGATTATGGTGGAATTACTCTTGAAGACTATTTTTACAGTTTATTTTACAAAAAAGTAAGTAATAAAGTATTAGAGAAGAAATTTTTAGATTTAATGAATAAGATGAAAACGCTTTTTACGGGTGTGAAGTCTATGTTAAAAAATAAAATTATTCATAATGATATAAAATATGATAATATTGTTTTAGACAAAGATAAATTTAAATTGATTGATTTTGGATTATCAGGAAAGCTTAGTAATAAAGATCACTTTAAACAACGATCTAAAAAGGAATTTAATACAAGTAGAATTTATATTTTTTATCCATTAGAATATATCTTATTTTACGCAAACAAAAGACAATTAAATGACGAATTAGCATATATACAATATGCCCAAGAGAGACATTTCACAGATGATTTAAAATTGATTTCTTATATCTTTGGTTATGATTATTATGAAACTTGGGCTACAATTGTAGAAAGAATAAATAATAAATTAGTGGATGAAGAAGAAATGATAAAAAGTATTGATATTTATAGTCTAGGAATAATTATTCCCATCTTATTTATTCATAATAATGTAAATTCTCCATTTCCATACGAAAAAAGTGAAATGATCGCAGATTTTTATAAAATTTTTGGTATGATGATACATCCACATTCAGGATCAAAGAATCGTGCTTCGTTTGATACAATATCTAGGAAATTTAACGCATTATTGAAAAAATATAACAATAAAGATTCTAAATCACAAAGAAAATCAAATAAAAAAACAGAAAAACAAAAGAAGAAATCTGTTAAAAGAGTTAAAAGACGTGTTTAAATAAAAAATATATTTAATTATCTATTACATTATGAAATTAAATGATATTGATTTTGAAAAATTTAGTGATAAAGAATTAATAACATTATGTTTAAAATACAAACTGATAAAATCACACGAAATATCAAAATCAACAAGAAAAGATTTATTATCATTAATAAGAAAATATCTTGAATATAAACTCAAAAATTATGGACAAAAAAATAAAGATTCTAAATCAGTTTCAGTAAATCGTAGAATGTCTGTTTCTGGTAATATTCAAAAAAACACATTGAATTATTCTCGGTCAACGTCATCGGGTCCTCCAAGACCAACAATTACAAGAAGAATGTCAGAACCAATTACAAGGATTGAAAAAATAGACGCAGTTGATACTCACGAAAAAATGGAAGTCAAACAAAATTCACAAAAAGAAGTTTCAGAACAAATACAATCATTAAATCCAAAATATGATCAAATAGGTATGTATCCTCCTGTAAAAAGGTTGGTAGCAATTGGAGATTTACACGGTGATTTAAGAGTTACATTGATTGCTCTTAAATTAGCTGAAGTAATACCACAGACATCAACTGAATCAAATGTTCAAAATATTCATTGGTGTGGTGGATCAACATGGGTAATACAATTGGGCGATCAAATAGATCGTTGTCGCCCTGATGACTGGGAAAAAAATTGTATTAAAGACTTTTCAGATGTCTTTGAAGATGAGGGAAATAATATGACAATTATTAAACTATTATTGAGATTAGATGATGAAGCTAGAAAATGTGGTGGGAGATTTTTAGGATTACTTGGTAATCATGAGATAATGAATGTTGATAAAGATTTTAGATATGTATCTCCAAATGAATTTTTAGAATTTGTTCCTCAAAAAGATAGAAATAAAAAATATACAGATGATGGATATCCATTAGGATATTATCACAGAACAAAAGCATTTGAAAGAGGAAGTAATCTCGCAAAATTATATTCTGTAAAAAAGAAGTCAATAATTACAATCGGTAATTTCGTATTTGTACATGGTGGTATAAGTAGAGATTTAGCAAGGAAATATACTATTTCTGAAATGAATAATGTTGTTAGTAAATGGATGTGTAAACAGTCAAATGACGCTGAAACCGCTATTTTTGATGAGATTTTCAGAGATGATGATGATATGTCTCCATTTTGGTGTAGGATTTATGGAGAAGATGATGATGATGAAAATACCGAACAATCATTTAATGATTTAATAAAAATAATCAATCATAAAAATAAGCTTTTGATGCCTATAAAAGGTATGGTAATAGCACATACACCACAATTTATGGACAATAAATATTTAAATTCAATCTATAATGATCGTTTATGGAGAATAGATGTTGGTATGTCAAGGGCATTTGGAAAACACGATGAATGTAAAGAAGACAAATACAGACAAATCCAAATTTTGATCATTCACGATAATTCAAGATTTGAAGTTAGAAAAAAACCATTTAATTCAGATAGACATCCATCTGAAGGAATCGGTACAAGTGTAGATATTCATAAAGAAATGATGATGTTTAAGTAATCTTTTCTCTGACAGGCGGGGTTGATATTTTATCATAAGATTCTTCAGATTCTTCAGATTCTTCAGATTCTTTGGATTCTTCGGGTAGCAAAAGCAACGTTTCAGTAGCTTCTTTTGCTCTAGATTCTCTAGATTCTTCAGATTCT
>Ga0209335_10002284_pt1 | contig 20438 bp, 14 predicted proteins | sample COG_09_FD_184753 | JGI IMG/M metagenome (GOLD analysis project Ga0209335, IMG submission 184753) | Pelagic Microbial community sample from North Sea - COGITO 998_met_09 (SPAdes) (version 2) | ecosystem: Environmental > Aquatic > Marine > Neritic zone/Coastal water | place: Helgoland, sampling...
CGTCCTTTCGCGGAGATAAAAAAAGATCGATCGATCGATCGATCTATTTAGGGTTTTATTTTTGCTTTTTTTTCCTCCTTTGAAAAGAAGGAACCCATCTCTCTCTCTCTCTCTACAAATCACGCACGAATACTGTGACACAAATAATAAATACATTGGACTCTGCAGGCGAAGAATTCCTCGACGAGGAGGCGCGAACCCGTGAAAAGTTGGCGTCGTTCGCGTCTTCCGCGGAAGTTCTTTCCTCCTCGAAGCGGCGATCGAAAGGAGGAGGCGCTTTTTTATGACGATGACGACGACGATGATGCTCCTGTGCTTCCTCCTCGTCGTACCGCAAACAACAACCTCACGCGGTGGTGGTAAAAAGACCTCAGTCTTCTTTGCGAACGCGCAAAAACAGCAACAAAACGACGACGCGCTTTGGTGCGAACCGGAGAATTGCTACGATTTGTTGGAGTTGCACCAGCACAACGCGACCAAGGCGCTGATTAAAAAACAATATTTTAAGTTTTCAAGAATGTACCATCCGGATAAAATCGATACATACGCAGGCGCGGGCGAGGAGGACGATGAAGAAACGAGCAGCGGTAGTGATACTACTATTAACGACGAGGATGCAAAACTCGCGAAACGACGAAAAGAGATGACGCAAAAGTTTGCGAAGCTGGCTCGCGCGTACGAGGTGTTATCGGACGAAAGGAGACGTCAGGATTACGACTACGCGTTGAAGTATCCGGAGGATAAAGAACGAAATAGAGCGATGTTTTACAGAGACAAGTACTCCAATCAGCAAGGGTTAAAGGCGAGATTTACGTACATCTTTCTCGGGATTGCGATTGTGGTGACTTTGTTTCAGTTTTTTAACGATAGGAGCGTGTATAGAAACGTTTGGTTAGATTTCAAGGCGTCCGACATATACGCGAGGGAGATGAAGACGAGGTTGAAGAAAGTGAACGAAAAGAGGATGATGGCGAGCGTTGGTGGTGCCGGGAAGAAAAGAGGAGGAGGAGGAGGCTCGTTATCAGCCATGAATAGGGAGGATTCCAATTCGTCTTTGAACAACACGTCGACGAGCGGGAATAGTAACAATAAAGCGCACGCCAGTAAACGCGAAAAAAAGAAGTTCATGAGAAATCGAAGCAAAGAAGACGAAGAGAGAGATATATTAGACATCGAAGACGAGATGAAAGCGCAGTTGTTAGAACAAGGCGTGTTGTCGACGCCAACGTGGAAAAACTTAGCCGTTGTTATCCTTTCGAAATGGGCGGCGAAGAAGGCGAAAGAGCTTGGCGCAAAAGCGAAAGCGAAAGCGAGTGACCTCTCGAAGAAGAAAAAGTAGACGCGTTTAAAAGAGAGATTTGCCAACTATTGTTAACTTTAGCACCTAGTAGACGCCGCCCGTCGTTTCTTCGCTTCGGGACGAGCGTCGTAAAACTACATCGTCTAAACTTTTCTAATATTTTCCTAATTTATTCGCTACAAATCCTCTCCCTCTCTCTTTTACTCTTTCTTTTTTACTACTTTACTACATTTGATCGTACGTTTCCCTTCGAAGTTTATTACCCAACGTCAAGTACGCTTTTTGAATCATTTGAAACTTTTCCACCTTGCCTCCCTTCTTATCTGGGTGCCATCTGTGCGCCAATCGTCGATAACTATCCTTGATCTCCTCAATCGTCGCCTCGTTGCGTTTGTCGTCGAGTTCTAAAATCTTATAAAACGATTGCGAATCCGTCGAGAGTCCGCGATTTGCCGCCTTTCTTGACGCTCGATCCCAATCGTCTCCCCATTTCAAACGCTTCTCTTCCGCGCGCCTTTCCGCTTCCAACTTTTGCGCGCGTTGGCTCTCTAATTCTTCCCTTCGTTCGTTCCTCTCTCGACGCCGATAGACTTGATTCTCCCAAATGGCCAACGCCCACGATTTTCGTTCCTCGTTCACCCAATCCTCTCGCTTCGTGCGTTTCCACCGACTCCACTCCGCATCGTCTCTCGCGAGCTGCGCGCACTCGTCGAGCCAATATATAGATTGCTCTGTCGCAAAGTTAAACGCGTTGTGTTCTTTTACGACGTCTTCTCGATCCTTCTTTTGTTGCGCTCGTGAGCGAAAATCCAAAGTTTTCGCGTAGTGCGAAAGCAACGCCGCGGATACCACGCCGGATAAGAAGGATAGACCGTAATCTGTCATTCCAGAAAGCATAAACGTCAAGGTGCTCATACCTACACCTCCAATACCCATAGCGCGCTTCGAACACGCTAACTCATCGCACGCAACGTTTCCGGACGTTCCGCACACAATCGCGTTCCTGCGCAAATATCGAATCGTTTCCTTCTTTTCCGTTTCGTGTCCGTGCGTGAACTCTACGAGATACGCGGGCAAATACACAGCCAACGGCGTCCCCCGAGACACGACTTCCAAGTGAACGAGCACATCTTTCACGTGGTCCGTCGAAAACGTATCCTTGAGTTCCTTCGAAGCCTTTTCGCGAAGATCGTCTCGAATGTTCGCCAACGCCAACGTCCACGCGAACGAACGTTTAATTTCAAACGGCAACACGGTCGCATCGCTCGCGTTCTGTACTCTTCTCGTCTCTTCTTCTACTCCTACGTCCCCTTTCTCTCCCCCACTACCTCCTAACGACGTCGGCGGCTCCACCAACCTCGCAAAATCCGGCCGCACCGAGAACGTCGCAAACTGCCTCGCCGCCGCGTCCTTCTCGAAATCGTACCTCACCGCCTCGCCTCCGTTAAACTCTCGCCACTCCTCAATCTCTTTCCACTCCACGTCGTCGTCCGCGTTGCTCTCGCGCTCTCCTCCCCCATCTTTCCTCCCTCTCCCGCTAAACCCTACCTTCGCTTTATACTTCACCCGAAACGAAACGTCCGCAAACTTCCAATACGGTATCAACGTCTTCGAAACCGTCGCTCCGCCGCCGCCCGCCGCCTTCGACGACGACGGCGAAGAAGAAGAATCAACAACTTTCCTCGGTCGCAACGGATCGCGCTTCAGCCATCTCTCAAAAATCGCCAGCGCTTCTTTCTCCGTCTCGACGGTAAACGCGACCGTTTTCGCCCGGCACGATCCGAGAACGTGTTCTTGTTCTCGTCCGAGTCGTTCTTTGTCTTCTTTGTCTTCTTCTTCTTCCTCGCGTTCAAAGCGAGGAGAGTTCAACGACGACGACGATGAAAACAGCGTTTTGGCGGCGCGCAGAAGAACACCGCGAGGAGAAGGATTTTGATATCGCGCGGGAGGAGCAGAAGTCGTCGTCTGAATCGTCGTCGTCGTCGTCGTCATCCAGCGTTGAAATCTTCTTCGTAAACACGACGACATGATGAATGCGCGCGCAAACAACAAAAGAAGACAAAGAAGACGCGAACGACTTTCGACGAGAAGACGACGAGGTGACGACGTTAGCACTCCTGCTCCGAAAAGGGAGGAAAAATCATCGTCGGTGTGGTCGTTTACGTCGTCGTCGTCGTCATCGCGGGGTAAAGTAAATGTTTTTGAAGAGTTTCGTGGGTGTGTGTTTCAGAGGAAAGAAAGTGAGAGTAAAACGTTGTGTTACATCAAACGGCGCTTTGCTCTCTTTAACTTTTAAGTGAGAGTAAAACGTTGTGTTACATCAAACGGCGCTTTGCTCTCTTTAACTAGTCGTACTTCTCTCTTCTCGTTTTTGCGACGATGATCTTCTTCCTCGTCATCACGTGATGCTCATCATCCCCCGCAAAACCATCTCTCGCAACTGCCACGTCGGCTTGCTAAATTTCCTCCCGTCTTCGGTTTCAAACTCCACGTCGGATAACTGCATGGCCCATAAATAGTGCACGGATTGAATGTCGTCGTTGGCACCTTCGATGATTTCTTTCGTTTTCGCGTCGCGGACGCAGTTGACTTGTTGGCAGGCGAATTGTAAAACCACGGTTGGGGAGTTATCGAGGACGCGGATTTCCACGAGTTCGAGTTCGCTGACGTGTAATAATCGCGCGTCGACGACGTGACCTAAAGACTTCCAGGCGTTGATTTGACCGTCCATGCGTTCGATGATTTCCGGGGAAATGTTTTCCATTTTCTTCAACGACTCGACGTCGCCGAGGAGGTAGGATTTGATGACGTCCGGTACCGTGGATTTGACTTCGCTCAAGAAATCAGACGTGTTGAAACCAACGTCCATTTGGCGTATGAGTTTCATCGCTTCCGCTTGGTCGGTTTCACCGAAAAACGATTCGGAGGCGTCTTGGATGCGATGGACCATGGGAGAGTCCGAGGTTTCCCATCGTTCGCGCAAATCTTCTTGGACATTTTTCAGTTTTTTCACCGCTTCGGATTGTTGCAGTTTATCTAAATTTTCTTCGCTAAATCCGAGCTTTTGTTTCACGTCTTCAAACATGCGCTCGAATCGAGTTGGGTCTTTCGGCTTGACGATTTGTACCGCGGTCGAGGCAGGCGCGTCGCCGTCTCCTCCCCCAGCGGCGGCGGCGGCGTAATCTCGCATTTCCTTTTCGCGCTGTTTTTTCCGTTTTTCTTTAAACTGTTCGGTTTCGTCCATGTTGAGCAAACGCACTTCTTCTCGGATGGCGTCGAGGGCGACGTTAAAGTAACGGCCGATAAACGACGTCGATGCCGACGCCGACGACGACGCGCTGTTGCTGCTGCTACTGTCAGAGGAAGATGATTCAGGGGAAGCTTCTTTTTCCTCGCTCGCCCCTGAAGCGCTTTTTGCGCCGCCGCCTTTGCCAAACATCCTCTCCATCCCAACCTCTCTCTTCATCTCCTCCTTAAACTTCTTCGCTTCAGAAAACGCCTCTTTCACGCGTGGATCCGACTGTAACTTCTCTCGTTGTTTCCGAAACGCGTTCAATAAATCTTGCGCTTTCGCAGACGTGGTGGATTTCGCACCCCCTTCGAATCCATCTTTTTTCTTCTCCTTCTTCGTTGCATCGTCATCATCATCATCCTTCTCTCGTTCGTTTCTCGTCGAACTGCTTTTGCTGTTACTGTTACTGCTGTCACTGCTCGACGACGACGACGACGGCGACGGCGACGCGTCGCTGCTCATCCCCCGTCGTCCTCCACTTTTCGAAGAAGTCGAAGAAGAAGTTAAAGAAGTTAAAGAAGAAGAACAAATCCATCGCCGATTTTTTCCATCGTCATCGCACTCGTCATCATCCTTTCTGTGACTCACGTTGTTGTTATTGTTGTCGCTCGGAAAAGAAGAAGAAAAACGCGTCGAACTCGAACGTCGTACTCTTCGTCCGGCGATGGCGATCATAGTTCTCTCTCTCTCTCACTCTCTCTCACTCTGGCGGGGTCGTTTTTTGCACAAAAAATCTCTCCCCGTGTTGTGGGAGCTTTTTCTGAGGCTGCCAGAGAGTATTTTATTCGAGACTTCGACACACAACACAGGTGAGAGCGTTCGATGTCTGTCGAAGATATGCGAGAGTCGTATTTTAGGAGCGTGTTTTTCCGGTCTAATTAAGAAGGTTTTTAGAAGTGTCCGATGACTCGTGATAGCTTTAATAATAGCTGCTTCGTTATCGAGATGATAAAATGTATATCATCGTTCGAGTCATCGGATAACCGGAAGAGTACGATGTATAGTGATGCTCTCGGTACGGCTGCTTCGCGTGCCATACACCCGCCGCTCCCATCTCTCCGCAGCGCAAACACTTGACTTTGGTCGTTTGTGAGGGACTCGTCGCGCGTATAAAATTAAAAAATACGAGCGCGACGAATATACGACGCGCGCACCTCTGCTTTCTGATGCGCACTTCTTCTGCCAAAACCTCTCCGCCACTCCTGGGCCACCAAATTGTTGTTGTTGTCACCTTTCCATCGCGCGTATACTCTTCGCGCGCGCGATGCTGGTTACAGTTCGGCTTTGTTGCGACAGATTGATTGATCAGTCGCGGAAGCCAAAAATATCTGCCCGGGGGGCGAGAGGGAAAACACGTCACGTTTTTGACAATTGCACGACACGTTGAACTCCTTTAAAGGAGCACACGCACACACTCACACAGGCACGCGAGAAACCCCCCATAAAGCTTCGTCTTCTCTCTCGCTGTTTCTCTCTTTTTTGTGTCTCTCTCTCTGTGTTTTTGTGCGTGCTTCAGAGCGCGCGCGCAACGCAGAAGAGGGACTTCCGATGGAGGAGGTCGTTTCCCCGTCGGCAACGGTTTCGTCGTCGTCGTCGTCTGCGACGAAAACAACGACGACGACGAAAGACGACGACGTGAACGCACGAAAGAATGCGTGCCTCGTGTTCTTCGTGAACTCTCGCTCGGGGTCGCGCGCATCTCTCACTTTATGCGACCGAATCAAACGCAGATATCAAACGCACAAAGATTGCGAAGTGATTTTTCTCGACGACTATCGAGGCAACCAAGAGGTGTTGAGAGAACGCGTGCGGTACGAAGCGTACCGCAGACACAACAACGCAGAGGAAAAGGAGAAGTCAGTAAGAGCGCGAGCGGTGGCGTGCGGAGGGGACGGGACGGTGTCGTGGACGTTTTCTTTGTTGAAAACCGCGTGCGAAGAAGAGGAAAGAGAGTTTGGTGTATCGGCGGGATATTGCGTTCCGGTCGGGCAACTGCCGATGGGGACCGGGAACGAGTTCGCGAGAGTGTTCGGATGGAACGAATCGAAAGACCGGTGGGAGAACGATTTCGACGCGTTTTGCGAAGAAATGAAACGAGGGGAGATTGCGACGGCGGATTTGTGGAAGTTTGTCAGCGAGAGCGTGGTTGATTTGCCGAAAAGCGGGGAGAGCGAGAACAACGGAAAGACGAAGAAGACGAAGATGTTGAAGGAGTATTTTTCATCTTCTTCTTCGAAATCTTCGTTGTTGCGACAAAGAAGTGCCGCTCCTACTACTACTAGAGGAGAAGAACAAAAAGAAAAAGAAGAAGAAAAAAGACGACGACGACGACGAAACTGGTCGTTTTCGGGACATTTGCGTTCACCTTCTGAACTCGAGGAGACTTTGGTTGAATCCATACGAGATCACGACTCGACGCAGACGACGCCGCATCCGAGTTTGCCCGCTTCGCTGTTCGCGGATCCACCGTTGAGTCCCCCCGGGGCGACGACGCAGATGGATCTGGTACAGAAAAGACGAGAATTCGTACCGCCAAAGTTAATCGTCGAAGAAACGATCAAAGCGACAACAACAAAAACGACGACGACGACGATAAATCCTTTCGTATCTTTACCTCCAGGAGAACACGTTCGAAATGACTCAATCGCGTCGTCGACGTCGTACATGTCCGCGATTGAAGGTGTCGTCGACGAAGAGAAGATAGAGTACGACGGCGCTAAAGATATCGAAGCCGGGGGCGCTAAAACGTCTCCGCCTCTGGTGAAAGTAGAAAAATTCGAAAAGCTCTCCGCCTGTTTCTTCTCGGTAGGTTTCGACGCCGGCATCGCTTTACAGTTCCATCAATTTCGAGAGAAAACGGAAAAGTGTTGCGTCGTTCCAAAAACAGTCTCCGCCAACGTCGCGGGATACGGCGTCCTCGGCGCGTTAGAGTGGCTTGCTAAACGCCGTTACCTTACACCGAAAACCATCCTCCTTTACGTGGACAACAAACAAATACCGATCCCGGAGCGCGCGAACACCATCCAAATCTTCAACATCCACTCCTCCACGACCGGCGTAGATTTTTTCGGCTCTGGCGAAAAATCCAAACCGCACGAGCACTTGCAAGACTTCCAACCGCCGTCTGTCCAAGACGGCTTAGTCGAAGTCGTCGCCACGTACGGCGTCGGCCACCTCTCCGCCATTCGCTTTCGAATGACGCACTCCCACCGCTTGGCGCAAGGCAAGAAAGTAGAAATCGTCTTGAAGCGACCGTTGCCGGTTCAAGTGGACGGCGAGCCGTGGTTAAACCCACCGGGGAGGTTAAAGTTCACCTTCTCTCGCTCTTGGCCGGTGGTTTTAGGTTTAGGCGAATTGCGAAACGTGTGCCCTTCTCCTCCGCCTCCTCCTCCTCCTTCTAAAAGCGCGTCTCCTTCTTCTTCTTCGCCGTCGTCGAAACACCGCGGAAACCATCTCGACGACGAAAAGAAGAGCAAAACCGCCGCCGCTAAAAGAGTCATCGCACCACCACCCTTCGGAGACGAGATGGTTTGATTTAGCAGAGAGAGAAAAGAGAGAGAAAAGAAACGTACACAAAAAGTTTCGCGCGCCGCCCGCGCGGGGTTGTACAGCGGAAACATCTCAATTTTGTGAGAGAGACATCACTTAAAAATCACGCCGTAAAAACACAAAACGTGCTCGTTACAATGCGCTTCTCAACCCGTACCAAAAGACGAATTTCACTTTGATGAGTTCGTTCGCGTCTTTGCGCGTCTGTCGGTCTCGCACTTCGCGTGCCTCGTCGTCTGAATCCTCCTCCTTCTCGTCGAAGAAGACGAAGAAGAAGAATCAGATGATGAGAATTTCCCCGACGGGGAAGGAAAGATACCGTCAGCGAGAATTGAAAGAAGACGAAGACATCGACGGGCAATTCGCACTCGTTCGATTCAAACGGTGGCTGAAATCCTTACACATCGAAACGATGTCAACGTCTGAATTCGTATTCACGCATAAAATGGGGATCGGCGGGATCGTTTTGGAGGATAAAGAGGAGCGAGACGTGATTTTTCGGATACCGTTAGGGGAGAGGAGGAGGACTTCTGAAATCGGCGCAACAGTCGCCGGGAGGAATTCGACGGAAACGACGTTACCGACGGCGATGCGATGGGACGTGTTTTTACGCGCCGATTGCGAACAGCTCGGGTTTAGCTCGAAAGTGAAGGAGATTTTCGTGAAAGAACAGTTCGCGAGTAAACTGAGAGGCGTTTTGATCGAAGACGACGATGAAGAATCGGATTTTGACGACGACGAGGACGGGGCGAACGCGTCGTCGTCGTTTCCGTTGGATTCGACGAGGACGAGCATGTTGGCGATGGCGCTGATGTATCAGGATCTGAAAGCGAGGAGTACTCGAAGAGCGGAAGAGTTAAGAGGAGAAAACGGAGATGAGAAGGAAGAAAGCTCGAGGGATGATTATTCACCGCATTGGCAGGCGTACGTGGATTTGTTGCCGACGAACGTGGATTCGCTTTTGTTGTGGTCGACGGAGGAGTTGGCGTTTTTGCAAAACAGTCGCATCGGAGAGAGAGCGAAACGGAGGAAGAAATTGGTCGCAGAGGAGTTTCAAGTTTTATTTTCCAACGCGAGTTTACGAGAAGAGTTTGAGCGGTTGATGATGCCGCAGACAAAACAGACGCAGACGCAGACGCGACAACGAAAACGACTGACGCCGTTTCGATTCGAGACGTTGCGAGAATGGTTCGAATGGGCGTACGCCACGGTATTAGCGCGCGCGTTTACGCTTCCGGAAATCGAAAACGGCGCTTTGCTCCTCTGTCCGGGCTTGGATATATTCAATTCCGCGAGAGACGCGGCGAAATGCGAGGTGCGACTTTCTCCTCACGACGACATCTCTTTGCACGCGACGGTGGGCGGATATCGCGCCGGAACGCAAGCCTTTCACGATTACGCCGATAAAAGTAGTGGCGGCGCACTTCTCGAGTTTGGTTTTATCTACGACGACGACGAGCGGTTGAATTTCCCGCTTTTTATGGACGACGACGACGAAAAAGAAAAAGCAAAAGAGTCGACGACGTTCATTTACGAAGGCGCGACGGAAATCGAAATCTCCGCCACCGCCGTGTTGCGCGACTTCTTGGCGCACCCGCGCGTTCTCGAAAAATGCAAACAGCTCGACGTCCTCGCCCCGTCCTCGACGACCGAAAGACCCGTCCTCCGCAAATTCCTCCTCTCCAACGTCACCGAAACGCCGTGGGACTCCTCCGCGGAAACAAAAATCCTCCATCCTTCCTTCCAATGCGTCTCGAAAGATTTACTCGACATCGTCCAAACGATCGAACGAGAATGTATAACGACGACAAAAACCCCAACGACGACCACCACCGCGTCATCTTTGTTGCGACGAATATACAAACGCGAATTCGCTCGATACTCGGCGACGTCCATCGCGGAAGATTTGACCGCGTTACGGCGAATACAACGACGCCTAAAAGTCGACGGGACCAAGGAACGTCACGGGGGCGACAAAAACCGAAAACAACGAAGCCGCCAAAAAAGAGTCCTCGTCGCTTTGAAACTTCGTCTGAGCGAAAAAATCTTGCTCCGAGCGTGCTTGAACGACGCCGCGTTCGCCTTTAGTCGTAAAAGCGTACGAGCGACGGATTGAAACGCGGCGGCGGTTACACTCATCACATTTTTAAGGGGAATAGTAGGTATTCTTCTGCGCTCACTTTTATTACAGCATACTAAAGTATTATAAATCTCTGCGTTGTTCTACGCGTTCTTCTTCTCTCGTCGTTCCTCTTTCAAAACCTCCTCCAGTTCCTCTTTCGCTATTGGGAGCAGCAGCCCATCCTCTTCAGGGGCATTTTTATCGAAAACATTCGAAGAAGAAGAAGTCGTCGCCGGAGGAAAATACGACAGGAAAACCATCGCGGACAGAGAGACGACAACGAAAAGCACGAGTCCTTTCCCGCTGACGACGATACTTTTAGTAGTAGTATTCGGTCGTTGTTCGTCCTCGCGTTTCATCTTCGTTTGAGCGTCTCTTCTGAAGACATTTTCGTCGGCGCAGAACAAAGAAAGGAAACTTAATTGAGCGTCAGCGATTTACAGACTGAGGAGTAAGCCTAAACACTAACAAGAGTACACATTTTAGGGTATAAGAGTCACACAAGCACTTAAAAATTTAGGGTGTAAGTACGTAATTCTTACTCCCCCCTCTTTTTTGGTTGGTTGGTTTCCCGCCAAAAGTTTGACGCGTTCGACGCGCAACGAAGAGCATCTCTCTCTCGTCTGATCCTTTTAAGCCGTTTACGATGACGATTCAGACGACCAATAAACGACTCAAACAGCAAAGGAGTCAAACGAACAACACGAATACTTCATCCTCCGAAGAGGCTTTAACGAATGCGACGTTAAAAAATCGACGACGACGATACAATCTCCGCTCGAAGATGATTGGAAAAGATGCGATCGACGCGCTGTCGAGAGATGATGGGTCGTCGGACGTTTCCGAACGCGAGAACAATGACAACGTTTTACTCACCACCCCATCGTCGGCGAAGGTGATTCGACGAAAAGCGTTTGATTTCGAGAACAACAACGTGGTCGCGTTCGACGACGACGACGGAGACGACGTTTTGGTGTTCACCACGCCGTCGACGGAGAAGAAGAAGACGAAGAAGACGACAACGGTGAAGGGAAAATCGAGAGAAACGAGGACGAAAGGAACGACGAAGAGAGGGAGGACGAAAGCGTCGAACGAGAACAACAACAGAGGGAAAAAGAAGAAGAAGAAAGACGCGAGCGGGAGCGGGTACGCGACACCAATCGCGACGTATTTTACGAGCGACGAAGGGTCGCGGCACGCCGCGACGACGACGACGACGACGACATCGACGCCGGAGGAGCCCGGCGACGATACGACTGCGCGACTGCGCTGCGGCAAAAACATGAACGCGAGTTTCGACGCGAAGGCGAAAACGCCTTTGGGAAATGGAGAAGAAGTTGGCGACGACGGCGGTCGGAGGAGTAGTCCGGTGAGCATGCGGAAGTGGATGAGGGAAGCGTTGTTGAACGCGCCGGTTAAAGTTGGGCAGAAGATGAAGTTTGATTTAGACGAGACGCCTCCGAATGATACGAATTATTATTATAAGACGAATAACAACAGGTCGTCGTTCGCGTCGCCGAAGAAGGTCGTCAATAGCATAAACAACAATAACGACAATAATAACAACATCAACAACAACATCAACAATAACGCGAGTAACAATAGTAACGCGGTGACGCCGACGGTCGCCAACGGTGGAGGCATGACGACGCCGAGGTTTAAAAACGTGACGCCGAGAGATATCTTCTCTTCGTTGCGCACGACGCCGATTTGAAGTCTGTCTGTGAGAGAGAGAGAGAGAGAAAGAGAGATTGTACTAATACTACTTTAATAAAAATACATTGAGAAGAGACAAACCAGAGCGGGAATTGTATACCGGCTCGTTGTGATTTTATATACTATGTATATACGTGTGTGAATTGAGTGGATTATTATATATACTCGTGATAATAATAATGATCAACGCGTGTTTGTCATGACATCTACTTGGTTTAAACTCTCTCTTTTTCTCTCTCTCTCTCGCATGACTTCTATTTTAATCTCCGTTCGTATTTCTTAAATTAGTAAAAACGTTTCTTATTTTCTAAATAATCAAAAAGTGTTTCGCGTGTATCGTAAATTGACTCAAGCGGCGGCATCGTTTCCCGGCACGAGATGCGGCTCGACGATTTGGCGAGCGAATTCAGGAAGCACGAAAGCTGCCGAGTGAATAGCCGAGTTGTAATATTTCAGCGGCTTCAGCGTTGATCCTTCTTTCGTTTTCGGCGCTTCTCGACTGGGCCGTTCGAACGTGACCGTCTTCCCATCTACCTCGGGCTTCGAAGCTAACACGAACCCGATTTGTCCGCTCGGATACGTCGGTATCGTGCAATACGCGTAGCTCACGCTGCCTCCGACGAACACCTTCTTACACATCTCCAACGTATCTCCAATCAACTCTCCGTGCAACCACAAACACTCGCCTTGCGTGCACACCACTCCTCCAGGTTTCAACGCTTTAAACACGCTTCTAAAAAACCTCTCCTCAAACAACACGCTCGCCGGCCCAATCGGATCGGAACTGTCCACGATGACGCAATCGTACGTCCCTTCCTCGCACGACTCCACAAACTTCACCCCGTCGCAAATCATCACCGTCGCCCGTTCGTCCTCAAACCCTCGCGCCATGTACGGCATAAACTTCTTGCTCACTTCCGGAACCATCCCGTCAATCTCCGCCATCTCCACCCGCTCCACGCACCGGTGCCTCGTCACCTCTCTCAGCGCGCCGCCGTCGCCGCCGCCAATAATCAACACCCGTTTCGGTTCCCGCGACATCGCGCACAAAGGTAAGTGCGCAATCATCTCCTGATACGCGAACTCGTCTCGTTCCGTCGCTTGTATGCACCCGTCCAATACGAGTAAGTTCCCGTACGTGGACGTTTTGAACACTTGCACGTGTTGAAACTCACTTTGTTGGTCGTACAGTTTTTCTTGAATCTCGAGCGAGTTCGCTTGTCCGGGCCACATTTCCGGGGAGATTTCCGAGAACCATCCGTCTTTGAGAGTGTTGTTCCCTTTTGAGACGTAGTACATCGATTGAGAGAGGACGCATTATAATAGGGTCAGTACACGGAGAAAGAAGGTAAGGGAACCCGGTGGCGGCTCCCCGAAAGAGAACAAAGTGTGTTTACAACATGGTTTCGTACCGGTGTGCGTGACGACGGCGGACTCGGTCATATTTTGATTGGAACCAACGAAACCTTCGAAAAAGATATTATGTCGTCTCCGCGTTGTCGCGAGAGGAGCGGTGAGAGTAGAACGAATGAATGCTCCGCGCGTGGATGCGCGCATGCACAATGAAGCGAAAATGGAATAAAAAGGGGCAGTCAGGGAAAAATCCGCACAACACTAAACAAACGTATCTTATCCGTTTTAGTGTCCGTTTTTTCTCTCACTCTTTCACTCCAATCGCTTTCGCCGAGCGTTTCGCGAGAGATGGCCTCCGTGTGCTCCTCCTGTACTTCTCGCGGAGGTCGCGGTGCGCTGTCTTTATCGCTTCTTTTGATGATGATGGTGATGGTGATGATGACGATGCAAAACCGGTCGCCAATTCTGAACGTTGTCTTTGAGGACGGAGGAGAGAGCGCCGCAGATGTGAAGCAGCAGAGCAGCACTCGGAAAAGGAAAAGAACCGTCGATGATGCCAACATTTTACCGATGCCAGAATCAAACGATCCACTCGCATCGAAGCGAGGGGAAGGCGCGGTGAAACTCAAAAACGACAACAACGATATACGGAACACATCTGAAAAGCACTGGATGGAGGAGATTTTTCGAGCGCGAGACCGCGCGGGATTGGTTGGACCGAAAGCGTGTAAAGACGTGCACTTTGGGACGATCGAGAGAGGGAAAACGAGAGGGAACCATCGACATCGAGGGAAAGCGGAGACATTCGCGGTGTTTGGGAACGCGAACGGGATCGTTCGGGTCGAGCGGGAAACGGGCGGGGGGTATACCGATTATAGTTTTTCGAGAGGCGAGCGGGTGCTCGTGTCGAGTCCGCGGGGATTAGGCCACGCGGTGACAAACTCGGACGAAAAGGACGGCGTCATGGTGATAGTGGCGTGTAGCGACGAAGCGCACGACGACGACGGGGATGGGATGAACGATTACCAAATATGGGACGATCTTTGATGCGACGATAAAGAATATAGCGTAGTTGTACTTTTACGTGTAGCGTATAGATAGATAGAAAGAATGTGTTTTTCATGTTATCCGCCGAACAAGCCGCCAAAGTAGGACCCTCCGCCGGAGGTGTCCGCGGCGGCTTTCGGTCGCTCCACCGCGCCCGCTCCCCAAACCGAGGCGGCAATACCGTATTTTTCCACGTACCCTTGGAATCCGTCGTGCGCGTCCGCTAACGCGGTAATTTTATCGCCATCGCTCGCGGCTGATAGTTTCTTTTGCAACTCGCTCTTTCTCACCGATCTCCCCGAACGCATGTCCATGGTTTCCCTCTCCGCGGTAGCCTCGGAGCGTTTCATGATGTCCATCAATCTCACCGAGTCGCGACTAGAGCTCGTTTCCACCTCGGCGATCGCTCGGTCCACCGATCGCATGGCGTCTTCGAACGACACCATCGCTCTTTGCACGTCCATGCTCTCCGCTCCAGCTAAGGTTAATTTCGATCGAATTCCAGTCGCCCACGCTTTGACGTCATTTACGTTCCTCATGATGTTCGACACCGCTTGCGCGATTTTGTGTTTATCGTCCGCCATGATTTCTTTCATAGCTTCGATCGTTTCCTTCGCGCCGACCAATTTCGATTGGTAAATCTCCAATCGCGCTTCTCTCTCCTCCAACTCCTCGACGTAATCCTCGAACGTTTTCACCACGTCTCTCAAACGCGCGTTTTGATCGATCAAATCTTGACTTTTCAACGTCAAGTCGTGCATTTTCTCCTTCATCTCCTCGTGATGGTTCGTCAACTTCACCGCGGCTTCTTTCGCCTCGTCTCTCGCTTGCTCCAACTCTTCCGTCATGAACTTTCGTTGCTTTTCGAATTTAATCTTAAATTGCTCTCTTTCGTCGTCCAACTGTCGGTTGACTTCCGCGTACGTCTCGTCGATCTTCTCCTCGGCTCGTTTCCTCTCCCGTTCTCTCAACTCGTTCACCACCTCTTGTTGCTCCGCGTGCTTCAACTCCATCTCTTTCAAAGTATTCGTCAAAAACTTAATCCCTTCCCCTTTGGCGTCTTGTCTCAACCGTTCCGCGGTATCTCTCTCCCTCTTCAACCTCACGCAAGTCTCCAACAACTCCGCGTTCTCCTCGGCTTTTTCTCTCACCTCGATCGCTTGCTCCAAAAACTTCTTCTCGTACTCGCTCTTCACTTGATTCACGCCTTCTCTCACGTGAAACTCCACGGTCTCGTCCACTCTCGCTTTCAACCTCGCCAACTCGTCCTCGTGATCTTCCTTCATCTTCTCTCTCTCTGGCACCGAAAAGTGCGCGTCTAAAATCGCCTCGTGCACTTGCTTGACCTGTTGCTCGCGAAACTCGTTCATCTCCCGCTCCACGCGTCTCTCGTACTCGTCCATTTTTTGCGTGTATTCCACTCGTAAATTCTTCTCGATGTCTCGCTTCGCGTTTCTAATCGCCGTATCTTTCGCGCCGTCGATATCCGACGCTTTTTCAAACAGCTTCGCGTACGCCTCCTCGGCGTCTCGATGATGCCGCGTGACTTCGTCCTTCTCTCGCGTGAGCAACACGACGGCTTGTTCCAGATTTCCGATTCTCTCTCTCGCTTTTTCCAACTCAATCGATGTCGTCGCCGAGGAGTGTTTGGCCGCGTTGCCCTCGGAAATTTGTAAGTGCGCATCCCGTAACTCTTTTTCCAAGTGTTGGATTCGTTTCGTGTATTCCGCCGCGATGGTCGCCGCGGTCGCGTACGGCATGGATTCGATCGAGGAGGATACTTTTCCATTGGAATTGGTCGAATTCGTCGACGTCTCGAGCAGTCGTTGCAAACGAACGGAAGATGCTTCCATGATTATATATTCTCACAAACACACTACTAAATTTTTCGATCGATCAGTTTTCAATCGATCGATGTCCTCGGTCGGTCTCGCTCTTTTCCTTCTTCTTCTTCTTCTTCTTCTCCGCGCGTCAAAGTTTTGTGTGACTAATCTTTTCCCACGGAATGCGGGCAATGGTCATTAGGTTTTAACACCCTAAATATAACACCTCCAAAAAGAAACCCCCAAAATGTACTCGTCGTAAACCCGCGCGATAATACACGCGCGCGCTTTAAAGAGAGAGTCAGAGAAAGATGGACGCCCTAAAAACGAAATCCTCTGCCTTCTCCGCGTCGTCGTCCGGTGGTGGTAATAATAATAATAACGGTGGGAGTAAAATAGGTCTCGTCCACGGCTTAAAACTGGTCTTCGATGCGGTCTCGACGCATTCCGCCGACGGGTTCGCCGTCAACTTGAACCAAATCAAACGAGACGTGACGTACGTGTCGTTTTTGGCGATATCGTGCTTTGGGTTTGCCTCGGTCGCCGGGACGGAGGTGATTAGCTTGAGCAAGAAACGAGCCGAGGCGTCGAAGGCGATTCGAGAGTGCTCGACGATGTTGGATTTGAACACGTTGGATAAAGAGGAAGGAGGGAAGAATACGTTGGCGAAGAAGTCGAAGAAGAAAAAGAAAGGACCGAGAGGCGCGACGGATGCGCAGTTTTGGCAAGAGCTGAAATATTTACTCCGAATTGCGTTCCCGACGCCCACGTGTCGAGGGTCTCAACTCCTTTCCGCGCAGTTTTCGTTGCTCGTCATGCGAACGCTGTTGACCGTTCGGGCGAATAAAGTCAACACGTTTTACTTGACGAAAGCGATCGCGACCGCGGATTGGAAGTTTTGGGTGAGGTGGTATTGGAACTTTATCGGATGGATGACGTGCGGAGTCGTCGTGAATTCTGGGCTCAGGTATACGGAGTCGTTGATTCAGGTAGAGTTAAGGTCGGCGCTGACGAGAAGAGCGCACGAAAAGTACATGAAGCTGAACAATTTTTACAAGACGGCGGTGTTGAGGGAAGGTGGCTTGGAACACGTGGACCAACGGATCGTGGCGGATATTAACGAGTTCAGTCGAGAGGCGGCATTTTTGTACGGACACAGCTTTAAACCGATTTTGGAGTTTACGTTGTCGTTGACGGAAGCGGCGAAGGAGTTGGGGTATTCTCGACCTTTGGCGTTGTTCGCGAGTCAAATTTTCATCACCGGGACGTTACGGGCGATGTCGCCAAAATTAGGCCCGATGGTTGCCAGAGAAGCCGCGTTGGAAGGTGGATTCCGACACCAGCACGCGCGATTAATCGCACACGCGGAAGAGATTGCGTTGCTAAAGGGAGGCGAACGCGAAAAGGATTTGTTGAACGCCGGGTTGGATAATTTAGTCACCACGCAAAGGTGGCACGCGTTGCAAAGAGTTCGAAAGTCTGTGGCAGATAACATTTCCAAGTTTCAAGGTTTATTAGTTGGAAGCGTGTTCGTGCACGTGCCGTTTATGGCGAAGCGGGGTATGGGCGAAGGCGAACGGATTTCCACGTTTCGAGCGACGGAGGAGTTGATGTTGAGAAGCGGCGGCGCGTTTACGGAAGTTTTGTTGTTGGGTAAGAATTTGGACGAAATGGCAGGATACGCGCACAGATTAGGAGAGTTGTTTCACACGTTAGATAACGCAGAGAAAGAATCGTTAGCGATGGAAAAGAAAGCGAAAGAGGAGAAGATGTTAGCAGCGTTACCCGCAGGAGAAGGAGAGAAGGAAAAAGCTGCGCAAACGTCGATTCGGTTCGATAAAGTCTCCGTCGGTGCTCCCGAACCTGACGGTTCTACGCGCATTTTACTCAAAGACCTGTCCTTAGAAATCAAACGAAACGAACATTTATTGATCACCGGACCGAACGGGTGCGGGAAAACGTCGTTGCTTCGCGTGTTGGCGGGATTGTGGGAGCCGGTTTCTGGCGCCGTGACGAAACCAGCGGCTGATGAGTTTTCGATGATGTGGTTGCCGCAACGCCCGTACTTATCCCAAGGCTCTTTGAGAGACCAAGTGGTATATCCAGCCAACACGAAAAAAGCGCGCGTGGACGATGAATACGTCAAAGAGTGCTTGCGAAGAGCCGGTTTAGGTAAATTCATCGAGGGCGATTACGCGTTAGGATTAGGCATGCGACATTTGGAATGGAACGATGTGTTATCTGGAGGCGAACGACAACGCATTGGATTCGCGAGATTGTTTTATCACAACCCCAAGTTTGCTATTTTAGACGAAGCGACGAGCGCGATAAACCCAGATCACGAGGCGGAGTTGTATAAAGAGGTGTGCTCGAGCGGCACGACCATTGTCTCCATCGCGCATCGATTAGAGTTGAGAAAGTTCCACGCGAACGAATTAAAAATCAAAGGCGACGGGAAAGGTGGGTATGAAGTTTCTAAATTGAAGTAGTAGTCGTGTAACACATTACATATCCCCTCACCTAGACGTACGTAGGAATAATTCACAGGTCGTCAAAACTACTTCGCGCTCGCGCTCGCTAATATAATACAATTTTTTCTTCTTGTACATTTTTGTTTGATCTTCTAATTGTCATCATCATCAAATATTCAAGTACGCGATAAAACTTATCAACGGTAAAACCACCAATCCGAAAACGAACATGATCGCTTGTTCGTTCAGTTTCTTCGCCTCTTCAACGTCCTCCTCTCTGGACCGCCACTTTGGATTGACCCATTTTTCTAAAGCGTCTTCGGTAAACTTTCTCCTGTCCGATTCGTAATCGAACAAATCCGCTTTCATCTTCTTCGACGCCGTGGTCATTCCCCACAGCATTCTCTCCGCCTGCTTGGACACTAAACCGTACTGGTTTCCCAAAACTCTTTTATACTGTTTCAACGCCTCGTCTCTCCGCTGCGCGTTATCTAAACACATCGCGTAACAAAAAATCACCTGTCCTCCCAACTCCGATCGCGCGTTGATATCCTTCTCGAACGGCTCTAAAACCGCAATACCTTTCGTCACGCTCCCGACGCGTAAGAACTCGTTCGCTTCCGCCAAAGCTTCTCGCACTTTCTCCTCTTCCTCTTTCGTCATGTTCAGCGCGTTCGTCGTGCGATACTTCTCCAACTTTTTCGCCACGCGGATTTTCCTCGCCTCGGTTTCTTCTTTCGATTCGATAATGTTTTGCCCTTTCTCGTCTTTTTTTAAAGTTCTTCCACCCCCGTACTCTTTGGAGATATCTTTTGGACGCGGGAATACCCCCCACGTGGACACTTTCGGTTTATAATTCACCCCGGTTTCGATATCGTCCATGCCGACGACGCTCTCGTCCTCGTCGAACGGATTGTACGACGTATCTTTCGATATGATTTGAACGTTCACGGATTTTTGCGGTCGCGACGACGATGGTTTCTCTTCCTCCTCTGATGCATCTTTATTCTTCGACGAGGACATCTCTTCCTTCTTCTTCGTCGCGTACCCTCTCGCCTGCGCGATCCTCTCTTCCGCGGTGAGCTTCTTCGAATCCCCTCCACCTTGTACACTCGGTGTTTCCACGCCCATTTTTTTACTCTCGCTGTATTTCTTTGCCGCGTTCAACATCTGCGCGAATTCGTCCGCTTTTCGCTTTTGACTCGTAGAGTCTCCGATGTTCGAAAGCACGGCGTCTTCGTCGACATTTGTGTTCGTTCGTTTGATTGCGGAAAGGCCTTTCACGTTGTTGTCTTTTCCTCCGTCGTTGTCATCATCATCATCATCATCATCACCACCCCGGTTTGACGTAAACGAGGACGAGCAGAGCAATCGAGACGCTCGCGACCGTCGTCTCGAATAATTCGAACGACACCACGACGACGACGATACGGCGTTTGGCGCGATCGATATACTCATCCTCGCTGAAACGGAAGTGCGCGTTTCAAAAACGTGTACCGAACTGTTGTTCAATGCGATGGTAAAAAGATACGTGTGTGTAGTATTTGACGGCGAGGAGACGATGTTTCTTTAACACCAACGTTGCTCGAAAAAAACAAACATTCGTTTCCTTTTTCAATTCGCTCTGGAAACGACGATCGAGAACGAACCGACTGAAAAATGAAAACGCGATGCATTCGCTTTGTTCGTTCTGTTCGTTGATTCCAAACTCAAGCCTTCTTTTTGATTTTCCTCCACAATTAATTCTCCCAGAGTACAACTCCGC
>Ga0209335_10002288_pt1 | contig 20431 bp, 18 predicted proteins | sample COG_09_FD_184753 | JGI IMG/M metagenome (GOLD analysis project Ga0209335, IMG submission 184753) | Pelagic Microbial community sample from North Sea - COGITO 998_met_09 (SPAdes) (version 2) | ecosystem: Environmental > Aquatic > Marine > Neritic zone/Coastal water | place: Helgoland, sampling...
GATAGATTGAATAAATATTTGAAGGCATTTAACATGCTAACAGCAGTAAAATGATATCGTAAACTAATTTAAATTGAGAAATATGGAATATGAAGATTTGTGCTTCCTAATAACTCCTTCGATTATGTGAGCTTTAAACAGAATTATATAAGACTATTAAATGCTAAAGCTAAGAGCAGCCATATTTAATTATTAGTCTTTAAATAAAGATTTAATTTTTTTTAATTGATCTTCCGACAAGAAACCTTGTAATGGGTTCTTTGGTGTCTTTTCTTTCTTTTGAGTTTTCTTTTTCTTCTCTTCAACTTGCGCTTGTTTCTTTTTTACCTTTAATTTCTTTCTTGCTCTAGCCCTTATTTGAGAATCAGACTTTTTCTTTTTTTTATTCCCCTTTTCACTCTTTTCATATTTCAATTCTAATTTTTTCAACAAGACAACATTATACCCTTCTCTTTTATACTCAAGTTTTAATTCACGTATTTTCTCACGGAATTTTGACTTACGTCCCTTGTAATTAGATGACGACAATGACTTATAATTCCGTATCAAGTCATTTATTAATACACTTTCACTGCGACTATCGAATGAATTCCTAACTACATGAATATTTCTATCTAAGCTTGAACCTTTAAAACCCTTTGAGCTATTTATTTTCTCAACTTTATTTTTCTTATGAACTTTTTTGACTGGATACTGGTACTGTTTTCTTCTTTCCTTATACTTCTCTGCCTTTTCAGAGTCAAAATATCCACGCCCAAAGCAAGTAGGACAATCAGGGCTTATTCCTTTACATTTACAATCTATTAGGGGTGCCATAATCTCATTATGATTAAACTAATTAACTACAATACAAAAAAACATTTATATCCAAAAGGCCTACAAAAACATATTATTCAGGTGCACCTTTTTTTTAATAATTATTTCCGCTTTTAACTCTGAAAACTATCCCAATCTAATTGTTGAGATTAATAGAATTTTAAACAGCGTATTAATTGATGAACATTCTGCTAAGCTATTATCTCACAACCGGGAAGAAATATTTTTGTTAAAATGGTAAATCATCAGACATTTCTTGTTCAGTATATCTATGTGTATATTTTCCTAAAAAATCAAAGAGAATGTTTGGGTTGCATTTATGTTCTACTATTCTATCCATAGTTGACCATACTTTTTTACCACGTAAATCTTCGGTCCACAGTCTTATTGCACCTTTAAAACCAATAGGAACAGAAAATTCAGCTTTACAAACCTCTCCATTATGGCGTAAAAATCTAACTAATGTTGCTTGAAATTTTAGTTTATTACCCACCCGAGTATGAATAATAAGCGTTCGGTGACTGAGCTTTTCCATTTCTTTAGTATCAACATACTGCCTTAGTTTTTTTGCTTCAAGCAATGCATTAATTTCTAACTCTAGGTTAAAATCTGAGTTTTCATCAAAATTATTTTTACGAGAGTCCCCAAAAGCTCCTTCAAGGTTTTCATCTATATCTGTCATGTTTCTCCTTTAATTGTGCTATGACAATAATATGCAATATAGGTTTTTTGATTTATCTATGTTTACTCATTCCCTAAAAAGTCTTTTCATCCTTCTTCTTTGTATGTTTTTTCTGGAAAGGAAGGTATATCTGATGGTTTATTTCCTGACTTGTTATACATTCTCCACTCACCGGAGGACGAAAAGCTTAAAACCTATTTGATGTCCGAAACAGCATTCACTTTTAAAATAGCTATTCGCATTTCCTATAAATTTCGGTTAACTAAAAACCTCATCAAACACCCAAACAAACCTATTCTCTTTTTTATTGTAATCTCGTCGAACCAGAGCCTTAATTGAATCTCCATCTTTAAAGTTGTTTTGCTCCATATAGCTTGGTGAAATAAAAGCCTTTTTCAAGAAACCAAAGTTTCGATCTGTAGGTATTCTAACCTCACCTTTAAACACCTCAATCAACCCTTCTACTTCTTGATACTTTACTTTATTTATTGATAGTAGTTTGCAAAAACCATCTTCTGTTGAGGACGTAATTCTAACCTCAATTAAATCTCCTTTCTTTAACTGGTTTTCATTGCCAAAGTCTTTTGAGAATCCTTTCTTATCCCCTTTTCTAATAAAGTTAAACATCTCCTTTTGTGTATTGACGAAATCAACTAGCACAAATTCAGTTAGAATATCAGCGTAAAGTATTTCTTCTGCCTTTTTAGAATTATTTTTATAAAACTGTTCATTAGAAGCTGCAACTTCGCTTCCATCATACCAGTCTGAACTTAATTGCTCTGTAAGAAAATGACCAATTTTCCATTCATTCGCATTTCTAATTTTTACAATTTCATTTAACTCGAGTTTTGCCTCAGAATAGAATTTTTTTTCAATAAGTAATTTCAAATACTTTAACTTAACATTTAATAAAAATTCCATTTGACCTCCACAAGCTAAAGCCCGAGACAAACAAGAAAACTGTTGCTCTTTATCATCAGAATATATTTCAGAAAAAATATCCCAAACCCAAAATTCTCTACTATTTTTCTTTGCAAATGGTAAAAAAGTAGCAAGACTATCTTCTTTACTGCCTCCGGAAACAACTAGTAATTTAGCTTTATAATAACCTGAATATTTAAACTTTGGATGATCTAGTAACAATCTATCCAAAAAAGGAATAAATCTTTGTATTTTTTCCTTATTAGGCTCTCTTTTATCAAAGCCAAAGAAGGCTGCTGAAGCATCTTTCGAGGGAACAACATCTCCCAATAGCAATGATTTACTATATACTATAGAAACTTTCTCAGCAATAGACATCATTTGCCTTCCCTTATACTCTTGCCCCTCGAAATCGGATTCTTGTAGATTAGAAATATCCCACCATTCAATAACTTCTCCCATTATCGCTATATCCTTTGATAAGGAAGCGTAAAACGCTTTTAAAACGAACGTATATGCATCTGTTTTAACTTTTAAGGGGATATCTTTAATCTGATTAAATACTTTCTTTAAGTTGCCAGCATCCTTCTCAAAACCTTTAAATCCATAAATAAATTTACCAATAGCCCAACTTAAATTCTCGAAATACATATCCTCTTCGGCAGACAATTCCAGTTCCTTAATTGATGTTATTAAACCAGTAAACGATTCAATATCTCTAGTTTCTTCAATACTTTTAATCATTGAGTAATAAACCCAGGCTAAAGATCTTTTATTCCAAATATCATCAGGGTTAGACTCATAGTCCTTGTTTGCTAATTCCAAGGCTTTATCCAATTCTCCGGACTTTCTCAATATGCCAACCTCCTTAAACGACATTGGCTTTTGCTTTTAAGTTTAATATCGATTGCTTTAGCTCCTCCAAAAGAATAGAACTGTTTGAGCCAGAAGAATTAACATTTACAGTAGAAAACATCCCGTTATCTTTATACCAAAAATCTAAAGTTACTTTTTCACCACCTCTTACAAATTGGTATCGCTCACAACTTTGGTTATGGATTACCGACTCTATTTGACATTGAAAGTGAATAGCGATATTATTGAGCTTTTCATATATGGTTTTAAGAAAAGGATATTTCTCATCTAGGCTACTTTCCCATTCCACCTGAGCGATAACGGTTTCGACTGTATTTCTTTTCACCATGAGCTTGCATGGCTCTTTTAACAAAGAAATTACCGCTTCAGCAAATTCATCAGAATTTGTAGATTTTGGGTTAACCAGTATTGTATCCTTGAATTTATACTTTGCATTATGCCAAAATTTTAAACAAACTTGTTCCTCTTCCCTTTTAAATGTAATGTGAATTTCATACTCACCATAACGTTCCCAATTAACAATATCAATATATTGCTTATTTACCAAATACCTTTTTCCAATAAAAAAATCTTGAACTAATAAATTCTCCTCCTTCAAATTAAATTTCTGGATATCTTCATTTATATGCTTATCTAGAACTATTTCAATTGAATTTAGATCGGAACCTGTTAAACTTTTCCAGGTATCAGCTACAGCAGAATCTACAAAACTTATGGCATCGTAAGAGTTGAATTTTGGTGGGTTAATGCAGTACAATTTTGAACTTGCCCTTGTTACAGCAGTATAAGCCCATCTATAAAATGACTCATTATTATTACCTCTAATACCTAAAGCATCATTTATAAAATGTACGCCACTAGCAGCAGCTCTATCCCAAAATACAAATACGTTCTCCCATTCGCCTCCTTGGGCTTTATGGCACGTAACCGAATAGCCATATTTTAAGTGAATTGCGTTAAAAAATGGATCGTTTCGCAATGCTTCATCAAATTCCTTTGATTTGGGTTTTAAATCAGAATGCCTAACAATAAAATCAATGTACAAAGCATGTTGTAAATCAGGGCTCAACATAGAACCTCCGTGCAGGAAATTCTCCAACATTAATGTTTTTATAATCTTTTGTTCATTATCTACCGGAAACATTAATTCAATTTCTCTCCAATGCAAGATAACGGTAGCATTTCCTTTCGGAGTAATACTTCTCGTTATTAAATTAGGTGACGCATTTACAACAACACCAAATTCCCCATTCATTAGTTTGAGTTTATAATTGTTGTTACTTACAATTATTTGATCCCCACTTCTTATGTCTTTATCTGCTCCAAACTTTTGCTTTCGAATAGCTTCATTAATTTTTGCTGAAGTTTCGTTTTTGTAGGTAACAATAACTTTATCGCCTTCGCAATTGTTATACGTATTTAAAAAATCTTTACCGGCCACATTAAACATGTCCGTTTCGTTTGCAGATAAGTCAAAGTCGTTGAATAATCCAGAAGTAATACATTGGCGAATATTTTTGGAAGATTTTAGTATTCCACTGTTTTCATTTGCCCTTTTTACTTCAGTAAGTTCCTTTTCTTGAATATTGACAATATTATGTTTGTCTTCAAGATGCTCTTTAGTCAACGCTGGAGAAGAATTCATCCCAATAGGAGGTAACTGAGCTGGATCACCAACAAAAATAATTTTGGAAGTAGTTCCAGGATGTCCAATACGAGTGTACTCGATTAAGTCTTGTAGTAACTTACCAGAACCAAATGTGAAAAACTCCCCTTCCGAGAATTGATCTGAAACCATAGATGACTCATCTACAATAAATATTGAATTGGTTTGAGTTGTATTATCTAGTAATTTAAAATGGTATTTAAAAGTTACGTTTGTTCTTCCTTCCTCCTCAAGCTTAATTTCTTCTAAGTCTTCAAAACTATAAATGGTTTTATGAATTGTATAGGCATCCTCTCCTATCTTCTCCTGCATCACTTTGGCCGCCCTACCTGTTGGAGCACATAAAACAGAATCTTTCCCTTGTGACCTTAAAGAATCTACTAAACCCTTTATTAATGTTGTTTTACCACTTCCTGCATATCCTTTTAGTAGGAACACTCGATTATTTCCTTCAACAAAAGATTGAATAGCTAACAGGGCTTCCTTTTGGCTTTCAGTTAATGATATATGTTTAAAGTGTTCTAACATGTTGTAATAATACTATTCAATAGCGCAAAATATTTGCGTTACACATTTTATCTTTTCAATTAGTTATCCAAAGATTTTTTATGAGCATCTCTTGCTTTTTTTAAGGCAAGCTTCTCCTCTGTAGACTTTTTGATTTTATTTTTGGGTTTGATTTTTTTATACAATGAAAAATCTCTTGGGTTTACATTGCTGGGGTTTAACACATATACCAGAAAATTCATCAATTGCTCAATATCCGACAACATAACTTTCTCCGCAACCTTTCCTCCATGACCAGTTTTATTATTTCTATTGTCATTTATTGCTCTTAAATTTAATGCAGCTTTCTTTGAATCAGGAAATTCGGCAATCGAATCGTTAAAACCATATCTAAATATTAACAAACTTGAAGCATGAAAATATGTAGACCGCAGGTTTAAATCATTTTCAACATTCTCTGTATCTACACTATAAACAAATTTTCGTAGATCTTTATTATAAATCAAGTTACTCAAAACTTTGTATTTAGGCATGAATTCGAACCAGTTCTTAAAATCTAATTTTATGGAATAATTACTTTTTTCCAATCTAAAAAACCCGCCAAATTCAATAAAATCTTCAATAATTTGATATAACAATAAAAAAGCAAATCGATCATATTTTTCATCAAAATTTTCAAATAAGTGTTCATCTTTTTCTATTACTTCACTTTCATACAAATTACCCCGTTTCAGCAATTCAAAGGCAATATCTAACCTTTCTAACGCAGAGTATTTGAAGCTGTCAGGCCATTCTTCACACAAACTTTTTAGCTCTTTAATATTCTTATACAATTTACGTAAATACGTTTTGCTTATTGCGACTTTCATCAAATCAATAAAAGATTCAATAACATTAACTGTATAATGAAGATCAGCACTATTTTCTGGAGATTCTTTGATAATAAAACCATCAGCACCTGCTTCTAGTAAAGCTTGTAAATTCCATGTCTTATTCGTAGCCGAGAAAACTAATACTTGAATACCTGGGTTATGTTCTTTAATTTTCTTTAATAATTTAAGCCCGGTTATTTCTTCAATATTTGAATTATCAAAATCATCAGGATGTAACCTAAAATCCAAAATAACAATCTCAATCTCTTCTCCATCCACTTTATCCTTAGCTTTTATTTCATCTACAGCTAATTCAATTATTTCTTTTTGGGTTTTAGATTTTATATTTTCAAGCGGATTAAGCGTTATTTCATTTTTATCATGTAATATCGTACATAACACTTCGTACCACCCTTTGTCAGCGTCGTCGTCAATTAATAGAACATTTGGAGTTTTGGTGTAGGTTAATTTTAATTTTTCTTCTGCAATTTGATCAAAACCTGATATTGGATATAAGGTCCTCAAATATTTATAATGTAATTTATTTTCTATTTTCTCAACTATAGTAGCTATATCTTCATCTTCAGCTCCTATCGCACTGGACCATCTATATATAGCCCATTCATTTGCTACTTCATGACTATCTTCATAATTCTTTGGTGGCGGTAGCTTTAATTTCTTTATTTCTTTAGGCAACTCGTTTGCAATTAATTTGTTAAAAGAGCTTTTAGAACTAGCTTGAATTGTGCTTCTTTTGTAATCTATTAAATTAATGTTTTTTGTTTTGAGTATATTAAAATATTGATTATTTAGCAAATAATCAATCCCTACAAAGCCATAGATATAAATATTTTTTAATTGATTTGGAGTTTTGGTACAACGAATATGAGTTGCTAATCTTAAGCCATTATAATCTGAAAGAATAGGTCCAAAACACAATGGAATAAATATATTGTCATATTCAACGGCAGAAAGCCATTCAATAATTTTCTGAGAAAACTTTTCATCTGAGACATCATTGAAAATAACTTGCTCTTCTCCTACACCTGCATTCTGAATAAACCTAATATTAGGTCGAATAAAAAGACTATTATCAATTGATTCTTCCAAATCAATATCATCTATATCCTTATTTACTTCATCAAGTTTTAAATTCAAATCTGCCTCAATTTGAGGATTTTCACCAAATAACAAATATTTTAAATCAGGATTACCCTTGTTTGAGTTTCGAGAAAATAATTCTAGATTCTGATAAAGTACTGAAACTGGAATATGCGCCACGTTATTTTCCAATGCACGTGAGTTTTTACTGCCGCTAAAGATAACTAAACTGAAGCTTTGATGTTCCTTTGCATAAGCTTCAAGTTTTTTTCGTTTTTCTGTAGCTTCATTTTTTAAAGTTGTGTTATCAAGAAAGGACTCATGATAAAGAACCACATTACATTCTCTGAAAATATCATCACTTTTAGCAACCAAGTCATTAAGCAAATAAATTGGACAAACACTACCTTTAACTGCCTCAAGTTTATGCAAATCCCACCCAAAATCAAATTCTTGGCGATTCTTTTTATCATCAATTAAATAAATCATTTTTTACTTTTTTTTAGTTGGAAACTCCAAAAGATGCTCTACACCACTAAATTCAGAAATTTTACTTTTTTTACGTGGTAACTCATTCCATAAATTAATGCTACAAAACTCATTATTTCCAAAATCAGCATTTAGATAGAAATTACATAAACCATTCAGCCCTTTTACTTGTGAGATTAGGTAACCATAATCCATACCAATAGCATCCACGGCATTATTTGCTGACTTTTTATATACACTATTTAAATGGTGTATTGAAAACCAAATAGAATCACCAAGCTCATAAAACTTCAATTTAACAACTGGTTTTGAATCACCTTGTTTTATAATAATTCTTATTAATCTAATATAAACCTGTCGAAGACGATCTACATTAGTGAAATGTGAAATATTTCTTGGAAAATCATGGTTATCAAACTCTTTAAAATCTATATTCTTTACGAACTCCTCGTCTTTGTTAGTCCTTTCAATAATTTCACGTAAAGAATTGTCATTTCTAATATGAAACAGGTCTTTAAAATGCAAAACTAATTGCGTAAAGTTTTGTATGGTTTTTCCAGATATTTTAGAATTAATTTGCCCAAACTCAAAACCAACCAACTCTTTATCACCTAATACTGTCTCGTTTAAATGAGGTGGACAACCTTTATTTTTTGTTGCCCAATTTAACAATCCGACGTGTTTCCAGTTAATTTCAACATCTTCTGTAGACCACCCATTTTTTAATTCTTCACCTTTATAATCTTGACCAGTTAAATACCCTCTAAAAAGAGCTTTTATTTGGAAAGGTGCGCGATATGTTTTTTCATGACTAATAAAAGCTTTAATAATTTCTCTTATATGATTTTCAAAATCATATTCACTAACGTTACAAAAACTATTTATCGCTTCGGTTTGATCACTATCAGCTTCATGACATGTAGTTTTTAACACCATGTTTTGATTATATTCAAATAAGAATTTATACAAATCATATGGGTCTATATGAATAGGAAGCTTACTTCCTTTTGGTAATGTGTTGAAATATTCTCGACCATTACCACTAATTGTTCTACCTACATAAACTGTATCTCCTATATTATAGCTGTAATTATTGTATAACTTTTTTGATTTATCACCGACATAGAATTTTAAATCATCTCCATTTTTTATCCCTATCAAAGTAATAAATTGACCTTCACCAGCTATCAATTCATCAATAGCCCCAAGATGATTATCTTCACCCAGAACCATAGTTTTGGGGGGTGGCAAAAGATCTTTAGAAACATCTTCTTTAGAGTTATTTTCTGTTTTCTCAGCATCATTAATGATATCGGTCAAATTCATTTCCTCTTCTACTGAACTAGCTCCATCCTCATTATAGAATGAACCCGACGATGCCACATCTTCAAGCTGAGCCAAATCGTAAAATTTTGCTTTAATTTTTTCCATATTTTGATCCTTCGCAGACTTTGTCTCCAGCAAATCGATCTCTCGTTGAATTCCAATTAAAAACTTTAGCTTACGTTTATCCATAGTAATTAATTTAATTTTTTATTCCGTTATAATAGCTGATAGCATCTTCAATACCCTTTGCTTCCCAAATTTTAAGCACCTCTATTATATCGACATTCTTACTCTCACTTTCAGAATTTAAAAGTCGTTCAAATTGAGATGCGTATCTTTTATACAAAAAATCTTCAGGTCCTTTTACCATTTTCATGTATTCCAATTTACCATGCAATACATTGATAAAACTTGTTCCCTTAGCATATTTAAGGTAGTTTTTCTGAAATGCAGCCAGAGCAGAGAAATAATCATACTTTTCCCATATATGCAGCCATAACCTTATTTCCTTAACATAAGACTTTCGAAGGTTTACTTTTTCGTTTACAATTAACCCAGTTACCTCTTGTCTGTATCCTCTTTTTTGTAATCTAACCTTACTAGCATTTACAGAAAATTGCTCTTCTTTTATTATATTGTTTAATTCTTTTTCAAATTTCTTATCAAAACAATATTCCATTGAAGAGAAAGTAATATCATCAGCATATCTAGTATAACTTGATTTGTATTTTCTTGCCAATCGCACAAGTTTTTTATCCAAACGATTGCAGATAACATTAGAAATAACAGGAGAGGTTGGGGCTCCTTGAGGTAACTGACCATCCTTACAACAAATATTTGCTACTATAAAAGCAATATCGTCATTAAGGTTTATTGGGTCTAGCATCAATACTGACTTGACTCTTCTGAATTTTATAGAAGGAAAAAAGTTTGATAAATCGGTGTTGTAAACATATGTTTTACCTATATGCCTTTTTGCATTTGTTACAACAGATCTATTTTGAACAAATCCGTTAGCAGCAGCATTTGGCTCAAAATCTAACTGAAGCAAAAAATTAATACATTGTTGCAACAGTTTCAGCCCCTTTACCGGAGCTTCAATTGTTCTTACACCCCCATTCTTCTTGGAAATAGAAAAGCTTTTATATTGGCTATATTTCTTGCTTGATAAAATATAATAATTCAATTGTTTCATTGTGAAATCATTGAACTTCTTTTTTGATTTACGTTTTGCAAAACGTAAATCAAAGAACAACAATTCTGGAGACTCGTTATTGAACAACAAGTCTTTACATTTGTTAATCAAATCCAAAAAGTCACCTTTAGAATTTGCAGACTTTAGCCTTCCAAATAAATATTCTTTATGTACGTTCTCTAATTTCATAACCTCTAAAAATTAAAGTTCTTTGAGCATGATAATTTTCCTTTATGTATTGATAATACTTAAACTAAGATTACCAGGTAAGGTCTTGAAAAACTACTACTAGTCTTTGAAAACACTTTTAAGTGTTCGGCATTAATTCAAGCTTAAATTACTTAAATTGATACTTTATCACTATCTAACATATCCTTCCACAAGTGGAAGTGCTGCTCCGAAACGGTCGCATAAGTCAAAATGTATATCATTACTCAAAGAACTTGTACACAATCTAACATAGGTACCGCAAAATAATTGCGCTCCTACTTATATTGAATTAGAGCTGTATTTAATCTTAAAGTTAACTTTTCTTTTAAGTTATCCCCTTTTTCTATTATTAAACTTGGCTGATAAGACATAATTTTATTTATAGCATCATCTGTCAAGAAAAAACTGGAGCTATAATAATTGTAATCCTCTTCTTGCTTTTCTAATTTTAAATTTGGAAATAACTTTTCTCTGTTAAGACGTTTAATTAAAAAAGCGGTATTGATTGATTGGTTATCCACTTTAAACCAAACCTCCTCTGCAATAATTCCAGCGTCCGTTCTGGGACGTTGAACTCCCGCTACATTAATAAAGAACTTCTTTCCTATGCTTGAATAACTTTTAGGTTGTTTTAAAACGCTTTTCTCTATGTCAATTATCTGATCTAATGGCGCAATCATGCAACAGTCAAATATAGATTCCCAATCGCCTTCACTTAACCAAGTATTTATAGAGTCCATATTAATTGTATGTAGGTATAAGAGGTACCAACGGTTATTGGCTTCTCTTAAAAATAATGGGCATACAACTTCTTCAGTCTTTACTTTTTCATTATTAACCCTAATTAAGCTACAGGTACCTCTTTCTAGAATTAATGAGAATAAATCGTTAAAATAATATTCAGTACTATTCTTTTCTTTTTCATACGAAACAACGGAATCCATATCTGCCTGATCGACCAAGCCAACATATCTTTGCAAATTAGAAGCTATTGCATCAAACTTTTGGTTTTTAATTTTTTTGGCCTCCACAGCCAATTCCTTTACATAGGAAAATATTTGAGTCAAATCTTTTCGTTCAACAGAACTTAAACCCACTCCTTGTTCATTCTTATAATAGTAACCTTTCTTAGCAAAGGAATGAGCAACCTCATCATCAATATTGTTCTCGGCAATCAGCAATCTAAGTTTCCTTAAATCGTACTCCAAAGTTCTCTTACTGTAAATAGGAAAATATAATTCACCATTTTCATCCATATAGTCCGATACAGCAAAGTTTCCATTTTCAGAAAATGCAATCTCGTTTCGTTCACAAAGCACCTGAAAGTACTTAACTGCAAAGTCAACCAAACTAGGCAAAGACCTTAACCTAATATTCTTTGCCATTTCGGAATCATCCGCAATATTATTCAAACCCATCCATTCTTCAATGAAGCTGTCTACTTCAGAAGAAGTCTGTATTGACTTAGCTCCATCCAACAATATCTGATCAATTATCTTGATTCTTTCCGATTCGGACAGTGACTTATATTTCAGCGCAACCATATTGCGCTAATGTAGTGTACAATTATATCAAATCAAATAAACCATGAGAAATCTATTCTACATATTAAAACTTAAAACAAAGGCCGTAGCAGTTTTAGCAGCAGTTATGTGCAGCTCAATAACAGTATGTTCTCAAAAACAAGACACTGTTATAACAAACGAATGGACGGAACACATAGAGGTAGTTCCTTTTAAAACTTCCACCCACCTAAACTTATTAGACTCAACGGACAAAGGAGTGAATTACTTTGATGCTGGATCTGTTAGAATATCTGAAATAGAAAACAGCAAACAATATATTGACTTATACTTTGACAAAGATCAAACAGTAGAAGGAAGAGCCGATTATTTTCGGTTTGTCATAATCGTCAAAAATGAATTTGCATATCAATGTCAAAATGAACAAGGAAATTTCATCATCGGATTTGAAGAAGACAGAGTATTGATTTTCAATAACGTATCCGATGATTGGAATTCTGCTAACGACCTAACCATATTCTGGAAATAATAAACTTAAAACCTACCCTTATGAAAACGTATTTAGCACAAAAACAAAGTAAAGATGAAATTGGAATCAACTCGCTTACTTCTTTTAGGTTTGAGGCATACTTGGCTGGATGCCATGAAAGCTTAATCTTCGATTTACTGGACCCTAATGGGATATTTTTAGGAAAACTGAATAGGCATCAGTTTATATGTTGGTTAACCTTAAAACTCAAGGTACTAAAACAACCAATGTATGATTGTGAAGTAAAAAGATTCATCTCGATGGATCATCTTCCAGGCAGCGAAGTAATTTCAATCAAATACAAGAATAGTTCTGAGGACTTCACTCCATTTGAGGAATTTGAGCCTACAAACTTCAATGAAAACCTGGACCTTGAATTTAACCTAGTTCTGAGCTTTAATAATGGAAAGGTCAATCAAATTTTAATATCAAAACACTTTATTGAAGTGAACAAAGTTGCAGAGTTAACAAAAAATTGAAAGCCTTGGTAATATCTAGATTACACTTCTTTTTTAATTCGTATAATATTATTTGTTATCACAAAACTCCATTCGTGCTATGAACCCTTCCTGCTCCGCAATTAATATTGTTCGGTAGCTGCCTTCAAGCGTTCTGCTATTCTTTCAATTAACGACGTAGGAGAAATAATTTGCACCTTTTCACCAAACGATAAAAGCAATGATTCCAATTCATAATTAAGAATAACTTTTATACGCACCTCGAGCCTACCATCATCTAATAATTTCACCTTTTGGCTTGGATGAATCGGTTTTGTATTTACATAAGGAGCTTGATTGTCATCAAATAACAACTCCACCTCTTCCGCTACACTATCTTCTATAACTGTTACCCCAATCACATCGTAAAAGTAATCTTCCCAATCTGTTTTATCCTCTACATATTCCTCATCCAATTCCTCAATACTTTCAATCCTATCCAAGGGCATATTCCATTTATTGTGATCATTCGAATCGTTTCTTCCTAATAAAAACCATCTGTTGTTATACTGCTTTAAATAATATGCATGAAAGGTTAAAGTAAAACATTCTTTACTATAAGGTTTATAGTTAATCTTTAAGACACGTTTATTAATAATTGCATTAAACAATGGTGAAATATGCTCATATCCAGTATAATCAATATTCGACTCAAAGCTCATTGCTTTGACATTGCTATCCTGAAGATCAAACTGACTATTAATCATGGGATTAATTTCACTAACCCATTCAAAACCTGGAGTCCCTTCAAACCTTTGCAATACTGAAATAGCACTTTTTAACTGTTCAGCTTCTGTGGAGTTCAATGGGGAGTTATTTATAGAAAAGGAAGTTTCTTCATATCTATAGAATGCCTTCTTCCCCTCCCTAACAGTTTCGATGGGTGCAGAATACCCTGCATCACTCTTCATAAACTTAATATCTTCCCACAATTGTCTTTTCTGAATCCCAGAAGAATCTGGATTGTAATCCAATAGAGCGTGATTAACCGTTTCCAGCAAATCCTTTATGTAATACTTCCTCCCAGAATTAGCAAAGCATTTATCCAATGTTTGGTAACGTAAAAGCGCGTTTTTATTTATAGCCATTTTGCTGTGCAGTTAGATTGCACAATATACGGTTTAATTTGTATCACAAAACAGAAACAAATAAACTATGAAGGACAGAGCTAAAATAAAAACAAGAAAAATCCATCAATTTATTATTTCTGTACTTATGAGCGCTTTGGTATGGTCGATAATAAACATTTTCATCTTTAAAATTAGTTTCATTCATTACATAATAATCGAAATATCGGCCGGAATAGGGGAACTTGTAATTGATTTTGTAAAAAAGAAATTTAATATAGAACACCTCGAAAAAAATACAAATGAACCAAATTCCTAATTAATTACAACTTGTGCAGAACCAATGTACAAAACAGCAATGAATTTGTTGTAGAGACTAAAAAAAGAATTAATACAAATCTATTATGAAAGAACAACTGTGTAAAACCAAAAACCCTGTTAAAGAATTTGCTCAAGCCATTCAAGAAAATGACTTCATTAAAATGGAAGAACTCTTGGACGAAACTGGAGAATATCAAATTCAAATCTACCAATGGAGAAATGAAGATGTCGACAAGTGGAGGTTTTTAAAATGGTTCACAAAAAAACTAACAGAAACCATGATTTTCAATATAGAATTCGATTCATGCCTATACTGCAATATTGGCAGTGCGACTTTATTGATAAATGATGGGCAATTCCCTAAGAAAAGGGAAACAATGTATGACCGTAAAATGACTGGCTTAATGTGTAACACGAAAAACGATAAAATAGTGGAAATTGTTTTTTGTAATTCATTTTTAAAAAATGACAACATTAGTGATCAATTAGATATAGCTGAACTCTTTAAAAAAATTAGAGATGAAAAATAAGAAACACATAGTATTTAAATTAATCGTATTCAAACTACTTATCGTTTCGAGTATAATCTTTTTATCGCATCCCATTTCATTGGAACTATACCGAAAAGTAAAAAATAAGTTAAGTCACAATCTTCATGCAAAAACTCCTGCAATAAAAGGATTTTCTGGAATTGACATTTCGCACTACCAAAAAAATATAAAGTGGGATGACATTGACAATAAAGAGGTTTCTTTTGTCTTTATAAAAGCTACTGAAGCAAAAACATACAAGGATTGTAATTTTAACAGAAACTGGAAGGGAGCGGCTAAACAACAACTTAAAAAAGGTGCTTATCATTTCTTTCACCCTGGAAAAGATCCAATTCAACAATTTGACAATTTCAAAAACACAGTACAATTAAAAAAAGGAGATTTAGCGCCACTTTTGGATGTAGAAGTAACCAATGGATTAAATAAAAAAGAAATAATTAAACAGGTAAATATTTGGCTTGTAGCTGCGGAAAATCATTATGAAATCAAACCTTTAATTTATACTACCCAAAGGTTTTATAACACTTATTTTAAAAATAGTTTTCAGGATTATGAATTTGTAATTGCTCGGTTTAACAAAAAGAAACCTAATTTGCTAGATGGTAGAAAAGTAGTTTTTTGGCAATATACTGACCAGGGAAAGGTTGATGGAATAAAACCTTTAGTAGATAGGCAAGTTTATCTGGGAGAACTAAATAAATTCAACAACTATTGTTTAAAATAGATGCGTGAATTTATCAAGAATATTGAGAATGAAGAATTGCAAACTAAATACTAATGCAAACATCAATTCAAAAGACAATAATCTTGAAGAAAAATCTTGATTTCTAAATCGCTTAAAGATTAACCAAGATAACAACGATACAATAAAAACAAGCAGAACGCTATAAATTATTGTAACAGCCAGTCCACTAAAAGCCCCTATTCCCGAAGTGAAAACGCCTTCATACACCCTTTCCAAAGAAAGGTTGGCACCATCTAAAAACAACCTATGATATCTAACTATACCTACTAAAAACAAAATATTAACCAATAATACAATCCAAAAAAAACGATCTTTAAAGCTCTCAGAAAGATATTGTTTAAACGAATGCGCTGGAGGTACAGGAATAGGTAACTCGTTTAAGTTTTTATGAGCTTGGCCATACCAATTTAATATTTGAAACAAATGATTTAAGCTACTATATGCATCTTCAGAATTAACCTGATGGCCATGAACACCCAGATTTGTTAAAGTCCGTAAACCATGAACCTTATTCAATATTCGACTGCTTAAACCCGCCTTAATTTTACCATCGTTTATCGTCTCATTCAATGATGGAGGTGGAGAGGAATTCATCTTGCTCCATATTGAGCTGAAAATCGCCTCCAACACTTGCCTTGACTTTAGTAAAGAGGAAGAAGGATCACTTTGCGCATATTGAAATGCCAAATCCAGGTTTTCCTTAAACTCCGGAAAGTATTGTGTAATAATTAAGACCCTTGCTTGGATCGTATCAATTTCAGCCTTAGTGATTTCCATGTTTGCAATTTAATTAAAAAACACTAGCAATGTTTAACCCCAGCAGTTAACCTCCCAATTAATCATTAATAATGAGCACAAAATAAACAGTGCACTTCTAGTGCACACATTCCGCATATGTTTGTCAAACAATTAAATATAAAGGTTATGAAGAAGTATATCAATCACAATTTTAAGGATAAAAAAACCCAAAAATCCCAACAAGTTACAATGGCGCTAACCTTGCACGCTGAAGAAAGAATCTCTGAAAGAGGTTATAGCGAACAGTTAATATTTCTTGTAATGGAATATGGTAAAGAATTTTTCAAACAAGGCCTTGTATTTTATGGCATGTTAGACAAAAATATACCAAACACTTTAAGTGCTAAACTTAAAAAGAAATTAAAAAACTTGGTGCTGGTTGTAGATCCAAGTGATGCAACGATAATAACAATGTATAGAGCTGCTAAGAATTGCAATAAATACTTATCTAAAAAAAGAAAAGATCTTTTTGTACAAAGAGGATAAACCTAAAAATTAACTCCAATAAACATGAAATTTAGCACTACTCCTATTATGAAAAAAACAACTGCTATCTGGTGTAGGCTTTTACAAGCTTGTAGAAATATGCCTTTTTACTATGTTCTCCGTATCATTATTATATGAATTAATTAATTGTTTAACCATTAAAAACCAAACACCATGTTTAAAAACAAAACTACTTTCTTCAGAACTAAAATTAACACTTTACTTGTTTTAGTCTTAATAATCTTTCAACCCCCTTCAACTTTCGCTTTTTTAGAGAAAAAATTCCCGCTATTTAATAAAGCTAAATCAAAGGTGGTTACTGTGAATGAAATGGAAACAACCAATAGGTTTTATAGCTGTAAAGAGAGCAACCAAGTCTTTAACAATATAGCAATTGTTTATTCCGATAGCAATTTAGATAAAGCTATAGAATACTATACAAAAAGTCTATTACTAGAGCCTAACAATTCTTATGTATTATATAACCTGGCCAATGTTTACTTACAGCAAAATAAGAATTTGAGCGCAATAAAGACGTATGAAAAGTTACTCGGAAACGCAGATTTTGATCAAGATTTACTGAAGTTTTATATGGCTTTTGCATATGAAAATGAAGGAGATATTACTATTGCTCTGGAACTTTATAAAGAATCAAATAAATTTGAGGCTGCCTATAATGCATCATTAATTCTTAAAGATCAGTGTAAAATAATGGCTGCCATGCAAGAGGCAAAAAGAGCAATTACACTTAATAAAAAGAGTGAAAAAGCATTTTTTAATTATGCTAACTTAAATTTTCTATCTGGAAACATAGGTTCAGCAATAAATAATTTAAAAAAATCAATTAAAATCAACTTTGATTACTTTAAAGTAAATGAACTAGGCTATTTGTATTTCTTCAATAATGACTTAAAGCTTGCTCGAAAAACTTTTAATCTACTTTGTGCTGAAAAAAATAATAACCCCTATTTTATTTCAGGATTAATTGGTATTGCTCGAATAGATTTAGAAGAAGGAAAATATTTTGAGTGTATTACCGGAATGCAGGAGTTATTAAGTATTGACACTATGCACGCCCAAGCAAATAAAACAATAGCCGACGCTTATCTCAATACTCGTAACTATAAAAAAGCAGACGCGCATTATCTGCAGGCTTTTGATAATGGATTAGAGTTATTTGCAATAATTGGACTGGCTGTTTCAAATCATAAACAAGAAAATTTTAGTAAATCACAGCAGTTATATCAGCAAATAGATAGCACAGAAACAAATAATCTATCCTATGACACGCAATTGATTTTCGGAATAAATGAATATCAATTAGGAAATAGACAAAAAGCAAAGGAATTTACTGATAACGCTATAAAAAAGAATAATAAGAGACCAGAAGCATACAGTTTTTTAGGGCAATTACAATTTGAATTAGGTGAATACACAAATGCAGAAGAAAACTATAAAGAAGCCATAAAACGAGCTAAAAACAAAGAGGTTTACATGGTGAATCTAGCAAATTGTTACGTTCATTTAAATAATTTCAAGAAAGCATTTAGACAGTTTGACAATGCTATAATCCAAAATTCAAAATATTCAAAAGCTTATACTGGAAAAGGAATGTGCCTATTAAAGCTAAACAGGTTGCCAGAAGCTTTAACAGCTATTAATAAGGCAATTGAAACAGATCCAAGTGAGCCATTTAATTATGCAAATAAATCTTACATACATGCAAGTATTGCTTTAGAAACCACTGAAGAAATAAAAAAGCAGGAGCATTTATTAAATGCAATGGAGCATCTCAGAAAAGCAAAAAACATGGATGAATCTTATATGAAAATCCATTATGACAATAACATAGGCCTTCTTTTTATGGAAATGGAACAACATGACAGCGCATTGGTATATTTAACCAAGGTGACCAATGAGGTTACTTTAAACAACGAAGGCGTGCTTCTAAAAAGAAATGACAATAAAATTGATGCTGAAACAAAATTTAATCAATCCATAGCTTTTAATCGCAACGAAGGACGTGAAGAATATTTAGAGCCAGTATTAAATTTGGAAAAATTACATTCTAAAGGAAAAACTAAAAGCATATTTAGAAAAAAAGATGAAATCGTTGAATGGATTACCTACTGGATTTTTCTTCGAAATGACATTATTGAACTAAGAGAACACAATTTTACAAAAAATAAGTACAGTCCAACTTTTATGGATGAAAGAGAAATAGATTATTTATTCCATGCATTTATCAGTAATAAGAAACAAAGTAAAAATGGAATTGAAAAAAATGAACGAGAGGATGTAAAGATTTTACCTATTAATAAAACAGCTAAATCCTGCCCTACTTTTAAATAGTAAGAAGTGAATTTTATTTGTGCAGTTAGAATGCACACATCGCTTGTTAATTTGTATCGAAATCAAAAAACAATAAACTATGAGAGAAACTTTAGCTGCACGACCTAATCCAGATGAAAAACAAATAAATACGCAAAACTGCTTTAGGTTTGAAGCTTATTTGGCGGGTGGTCATGAAAAGCTAATTTTTGATCTATTAGATCCAAAGGGAGTTTTCTTAGGTAAACTAAACAGATACCAGTTTATCACCTGGATATCTGTAAAGTTTAAAGCCTTAAATTTTCCAATGGTTAATTGCGAGTTAAAAAGGTTCATTTCGCTGGATTGCCTTCCGGGTAGCGAAGTAATTTCGATAAAATTTAAAAACTTGCCGGTGGACTTCAACCCTTTTAATGGTTTTGAGCAAGATGAGTTTGGTGACGATTTCGACTTAGGACTAAATCTTGTGCTCGGTTTTAATAACGGAAAAATCAATAGAATCTTCTTTTCCAGAAAATTTAAGAAGCAATATGAGAACAAAGAATACTTTAATAATTAAAATACCTAATTGTAAACAATAAACAGCAAGAAGAGCTATTAATTGATGTTCTATTCCTTTTTAGATGTTCAGGATTATCATTGTAAACCAACTAGAAGAATATATAATTAATGATAATATTTAAAAATATTAATTATGAAAAATATAATAATAATAATGATTTGTGCAACTTTTTCAAGTTGTATTAATTCTAATGACGTAGTAAGATTATTTATCCCTGAAACAATAGATGTAGTTGATGAGGCTATACTCTATTGTAATGCTAATGACTTCAATGAAGACTTTTGTATTTTAATAGATATGGGCATGCACTCAGGTAGAAAGAGATTTTTTATTGTAAACTTAAAAACTAAAGAAGTTGAA
>Ga0209335_10002290_pt1 | contig 20418 bp, 15 predicted proteins | sample COG_09_FD_184753 | JGI IMG/M metagenome (GOLD analysis project Ga0209335, IMG submission 184753) | Pelagic Microbial community sample from North Sea - COGITO 998_met_09 (SPAdes) (version 2) | ecosystem: Environmental > Aquatic > Marine > Neritic zone/Coastal water | place: Helgoland, sampling...
CCGGCCGGGTGCCCGGCGGCACCGGGCGCGGCGCCGAATACGGCGCCGAACGTGGCGCAGCAACACGCCAACGAGCACGTTTCCCCGACGACAGCGGCGAAAGCCGCGGCGGCTACTCCCACGTCTACTACCACCACGAGCGGTAACAACAACGCGGCTTCTACTACTTCAGCGTCGACCAACGCGGCAGCAGCAACGCCGACGTCTACAACTACTACGCCCAAGAACCCGCTCACGGACAGTAACATCCACGCTGCCGTCGCGGCGTGTCTCGCCGTCGACCCGGTCGCCGGTAACTGCTTCGACGGAGAGTGGGGTAAAATAAACACCTGGGACACGAAGAAAGTCACCAACATGGACAAGTTATTCTACGACCCGCCTTTAGCGGACAGCAACGACCGACTTTCCTCGTTCAACGGCCGCATTGGCGATTGGGACGTTTCCTCGGTCACGTCCATGTCGCAAATGTTCAAAGACGCGGACGCGTTCACCGGTAAAAACTTTTACAAGTGGGACACGTCCAAAGTTCAAGATATGTCCGGCATGTTCGAACACGCGACGTTGTTCAACGCCAAAATCGGCGGTTGGGACGTCTCGAGCGTCAAGAAAATGAACACCATGTTCCAGAACGCTTTTTCTTTCAACCAAGACTTGTCCACCTGGGACGTCAGCTCTTGCACCGATTTCACCCGCATGTTCGCCGGCGTTTTAGACAAAGGCATGGACAACGACATCTCCATGTGGAACGTCCAAGACGGCGCTCGCGAGAACAACGTCACCTACGAGTCCTACGCCTTCCAAGCCAAATTCACGTGCGACTCCGTGGACGACGGACCAATCAACTCGTGCAAGCCAAAAGCGAGCGCCGAACGAGCCGCGTCGGCAAAGTTAGCCCAAGCCAAGGGCGCAAAAATGACCCGCGAGGAAGCCACTCGCGAGGCGAGAGAGTTTCAAGCGTCGCTCGAGGAGAAGCGTTGGTTGAAGCCGTCCACCTGGTTCAAAAACTAACACAGCAGCACATTTTCGCTGATGATTATGCACATATATATTTATATACACAGTATTCTTTTTTAATAATTACTACTTTAAGAGTCGTCGTCACGGTATTCTTCTCATCGTTTACTCGTCTTCGTCTCGAATCTGGGCACCTCTTTGACTCACAAGCAGCCCTTTTAAAAATTGGACAAATCCCTCAAAACAAATTCAAGTCTCGTTGCTTTCAACTCCGTCAAGAAATGACGACGGCGACGACGAGGAAAGACGACATCGGTCTCGTTTCGTTCAAAGACGTGTGCACTCTCTTGCACAGAATTAAAACCTACCACCGCAAAGAAGGCGGGAAAGCGAAGAAGCACATCGCCCGGGAGTATCTGGACAAGTTCTTCGAAAACCATTACCCGAGGTTTTTCAACGGCGGCGAAAGGAAAGACGCGTTTCGGTTGTACAGACTCTTAGCGCCGCAGGTAGTATAAATGCACGTCGTGCGCTCGTTGTTCTCGCTGTTTTTGGTGTCGTTCTCTCTCTCTCAATCTTAGCGAATACTACGAAAGTTTGTCCTGACGAAATTCACTCAACGCTCATCACTTAAAAATGCTCTGTTTTTGCGCACAGTTGGACAAAGAACGCGCGGCGTACAATCTGAAAGAAGGCGCGTTATCGGACGTCATATGCTTGGCGTTAAACTTAGACAAGCACTCGGAGATGAGGACGAGAATAAAAAACTGGAAGATGAGCTCGAAAGGTTTAGATTTCGCGGTGATTTGCGGGAACGTGGCGGGCGAGTTCATCGGGAGGAGGAACAAGAAGAAGAGCGGGGGCGAGACCGGGATGACGATAGATGAAGTCAACGAAATGTTGGATAACATGTGCATGGGAAACGATCGAGAGGCGAAAGCGAGGGAGCTGAGAAAGTTTATCATGCGAGCGACGGAGAAAGAGGTGGTGTGGATCGTTTCCATTATTTTGAAAGACTTGAAGTTGGGAGGCGTGTCGGAGAAGGATTTTTTAATGCATTATCATCCGCAAGCGTACGAGGCGTACACGTGTAAAGCTGATTTGAGGAAAGCGTGCGAGGCGCTGTCCGATCGAAATGCAGTTCTGAAGAAGCACGATATCGAGTGCGGGGAAGGAGTAATTATAGCGCAGTTGGCCGGGAGGAAGAACACGCCGAAGGAAGTGGCCAAGTGGGCGAGGTCGAAAGCGTTTGCCGTGGAGACGAAATTTGACGGGGAGAGGGTGCAGATACATAGGAACAAGGAGAGTTTAGGTGAAAAGTGTCAGTATTGGACAAGGAACATGAACGATTTCGGGCCGAGAGGCTACGGGATCATGGATGTTTTGTTTTGCGACGCAGCGGAAGAAGAAGGGACGCGGGACACCGTCGACGAGCATCGACGAGGATTGCCGCCTAAATGTATTTTAGACGGTGAAATCCTCGTATATAACAAGAGAATAAAAGAGTTTGTGCCGTTTGGAACGATCAAACGCGCGTTTAATGCCGCGAACTGGAAAAAAAATATGGGTAAGAACATGCCGATCATACCGAAAGGATTTTACGAGAATCCGACGATGCAAACGAAGGAAAAGGGGCAAGCGAAAGATAAAGAAGAAGATGACGATGAAGAAGGAGAAGAAGAAAAAGAAGGAAACGAGGACGAAGAGGAAGAAGAAGAAGAAGAAGAAGGGGAAGAAGGGAGAGTGCGATATGAATGGAAAGATTTCGAAATCGTATACGTCCCGTTTGATATTCTCTACAACGAAGACACCTCGGTCATTCACGAACCGTTGAGAAAACGCTACGACCTCTTGAAAGGTGCCATTCGAGGATGCTTAAACAAAGGTGCCGTCAAAGTCGGTGACACTGGAATAACGTGTGCGGTAGTCTCGCCGTTCCAAGATGACATCGCGGATAATGAGTCGCAGGCAGAGATTGCGCGTAAATTTAGAACAGTTGTGGAGCAAAACGATCCGAACGCCATTGCAAAGATTAGCGATTGCTTGCGAGAGGCTCAAGATCACGGCGAAGAAGGTATCGTCGTCAAATTACTCGATTCGCCGTGGGTTCCAGGAGAACGGGGGCATAATTGGGTGAAATTGAAGCCAGATTACTGCGAAACTTCGGATTACGACTGCGTCATCATCGGCGGCTATTACGGCGAAGGGCGCGGCAGAGCGGGTAAGATTTCACAGTGGTTGCTCGGGGTTATCAAAGACGGGACGCAACGGGATAAAAATCCAACCATCATGACGTTCTGTAAAGTCGGGACCGGCTTTAACCGCGAAGATCAGCACTATTTGCGCGATAAGTTGAAAGATTTGATGCGCTTTAATCGAAAAAACGTAGATAAAAACTACACGAAAACTTACGAAAGATACGAGTGCTCGGGGATGCTCGGTGAAACTCCGGATGTTTGGATAACGAATCCGGAGAAATCCGTCGTGATGACGGTGAAAGGCGACGTACGTTTGGTACCTTCGCACACCTTCAACGCTCCTTACGGGTTGCGCTTTCCGAGATGCTCGGCGATCCGCCCGGAGAAACCTTGGAACGAAATATGTACGGATAAAGACATCGCGGAAACAGCCGAACGCTATGTGACCAAAGTCACGCACAAAGGAAGTCGCGGTGGTGATGGTGTTGGCAACGGAGAACAAGGCGACGACGAGCGAACGGCGTATAAAGAGTACGATCGCAAAAATGCCAAAGGTTTGAAACGAAAACAAAAGAGATCCCTAGCGGTCCAGGAGAAGTACGTCGCGCACATGCAACCAGTAGACGTTCGAAACGTCGTCACCATTTCCAAAATTTTCGAAGGCACTACTTTTAGTGCCATCGGGTGCGACCGAGACGTCAAAAAGGAAATCGCACAATTCGTCGTTGCCCGCGGCGGTAAATTTTTTGAAAGCGTCGTCAGGAACGTCAATCGCGTGGTCGCCCCGCCAACTATCGAAGTCGACGACGCGTACCTCCAAGCCTGCGACGAAGTTCTATCCACAAATTGGCTCTTCTCGTGTAAAGAACAAGAAATATGGCCACCTAAAGCCAGAGATTGGATTAAAGTGTCCCCGTCTGTCGCGACGCTCTACGACAAAACCATCGACGCGTTTGGCGACGCGCACATGAGCGAAGACTTGAACGACGAAGATTTTCGCGCGATGAGGCACCAAGTGTGCTCGCGCAAACGCAAAGGCACGGAATTCAAAACGTTGAGGCACATAGACGACGACGATCGTCAAAATCTCGGGAAGATTGTGCGCCTTTCGGAAGAATCCAACACCGTCATCCTCTCGCAAAACAGCCGCCCGAAGAAAGACTTGGACCCTGCGATAAAAGAAGATGATGAGAGAGAAGCGGACCGAAAAAGAAAAAACCAAGACTCCTCCGCGCACATGCAAGCGCTGGAGTTAATCCAGAGACGAAAAGCCGCCGCAGAGATGTTGCGGATCTATTAGATTTTCGTAGCAAATTTTAAGCATATTTTTTCCTCGTGCTAAAAATACTCTCATCACAAAGAAAAACACTTTATTAACTCACGCGCAAAGATCACGATTATTGCGATAAAAACCACCACCAAGAATGAGGAAGAGGACTCGCTTTCGCAGCAGCATCAAGCATCATCATCATTCGCGATCGGTGCTGGTTATGGTGGCTTCAAAGTAGGCGCTCATGGAGGAAGGGCAAAGACAAAAAGATCGACCTTTTCCCAAGAAAGCGCTAAAAATACGACTGCTCAAAAGCGAAGAGAAAACGACACGGAGGACGAGGAGAAAGCAAAGACGACGACGACAGCTTTTGCGAGGACGACGAGTATGACGGGAAAAGAAAAAGACTCGTCGTTTTTCGTCGCGCTCGCGCGCGTGGACATCAGCGAGTACGCGAGCAGAGTCGATCAGTTGTATCGATGGTACCTCGATCGAGAAGGGAAAGATTTTGATGAAGACGAGGAGAGAAATGAACGCGGTAACACTACCACGTCATCATTGCGGTGTTGTTATCATCATCATCATCATCATCATCGTCATCCGGGCGTTGCGATTCAAAAGTATCTGAACGAGAACTATTTCGAGCCGCTGGCGAAACTGGCGAGCAAACACAAAGGGACCGTGTTGAATTTCGCCGGCGACGCAGCATGTTGCGTCTTTCGAGAAAGGAGAAGGTGTGATGGTACGAGGGAGACGGATGATGAAGATGATGATGAGAATGATATAAAAATAGTAAACAGTGATGAAACGAAAGCTCGCGTGACGAAAAGAGCGGAATCGTTCGCTGAAGAGGTGGTGAATGGGAGGTGGTTGTTTTCGAACCGTCCTCGACGTCGCGCCGAGAAAGCTCGAGAGGAAGAAGCTCAACGAGCACACTTCTTCTTTCGAGACGTGCGCGTGAGAATTGCGGTGGCGAGCGGAAATGTCACGCAAACCTTCCTGGGAGGATTTCAAGGACGATACGAAAGAGTGCTGTTCGGTGAAGCGTGCGAGAAGTTAGCGAAGGAAGCTCGGAAGGCGAAACCGAGAGAATTACTTCTCGCAAACGATGAATACGATGACCCGGAAAGGAAAAGGAGGCTTATTCGGCGAGAAGAGAAGAAACGAAGAAACATCAGAATAAAGGCATTAACACCATCAAAGAGTCAAAGAGACGAAACCGTCGCGATTGTGTTCATACACGTCACGCTCCGAGCATCGATGTCGACTCGCGAAGTGCAAACGCTCCGTCGTTTCGTCCAACGCGCGCAAAAGGTTTGCGCGCGCCACGACGGCACGTTTCTACAACTCGGCGGCGACGAAGGCGACTCGCTCGCCATCGTCGTCGCGTTTCGAACGCAATTCGCGAAAGATTCTTTACTCGCAAAATTCGTGGCGTCGAGAAATGCGCTTCGATTCAGCCGCACCATTTCTCGATCGCTCGAAAAGACGAACAAGAACGAGATCAAGATCGAGAGAAAAGGCAACAAAACCACCACCACCACCCGAAGACGACCTCCTCCGCGACGACGACAAAGACGTGAACAACACCTGAAAATAACTCTCGGCGTTTCTCTCGGCAGCTGCTGCTTAGGTTTCGTCGGCGACCTCTGTTCTCAGACCTCTTCCCACAAAGCGTTCCTCGCCACCGGGCGCGCGGTGAACCGCGCCGCCAGGTTCGCCAAAGGCGAACTCCTACAAAGAACAAAAAAATCATCAAAAAATCACATCGTCCGCGTCGACGCGAACGCCGTGTATACTCCTTCCTCGAAATCGTCTTCTTTGCGGAAGAAAATACGCGTGAAAGGCGGCGAAGTCTGGGACGCGCTCGCCTTTTAAAAATGGCAGTTTTATTTAGAGCAGTCTTTTGGGGGAAAGTTTTTGAAAATCTCAGACAAAACATCAGACCATTACAACGAAGCGCACACACACAAAAACACACACAAAAACACACACAACTCTCGGTATAAAGATGGAGCAGGTGCGAATGGTGATTATGAGGAGGAGGGTGTTCATAAAACGTTTTTGGATCTCTCTTTTGTTCTCTTTCTCTTTCTTTTCTTTTGCTTTAAAAGTCCGTTTTTATTCCAATTTTCTCTCTCTGTATGTGTATGTGATGATGATGATGACGATTGACTGACGACCTCTGTTTCTCTGATTTTCTCCTCTTCTCGCGCGTTTGTTAAATTTGACGACGATGATGAAAATAGGCTGTGCAAACCGCGGTGGAAACCGCCGGCTATTCCGATCGCGCGGACGTGACTTCGTTGATTTTGGACGAAAAGTGCATTTCCCAAGACATCGAAGGCTTGGACGGTTTCGTGAATTTGAAAACGTTGTCCCTGATCAAGTGTGGGATCGTCAACGTGGCCGATTTACCGAACTTACCGGAGTTGAGGAAGCTTAATTTGTCGCAAAACCGAATATCCACCGGGTTGAGTACCGTGGCGAAGAAGTGTCCGAAACTCGAGCAGCTCATCGTTTGCGACAACCCGAAACTGACGAAAGTGGAAGAGTTCAAAGCGTTGACGGATTTGAAACATTTGCAAAGAATTGACGCGGAAGGATGTAACTTTGAGGACGAGGAGCACGTGTCGACGATCTTTGCCATGTTTCCAGAAGGTCAGATGCAAAACGTGGACGGGTACAACGAGAAAGGCGAAGAGGTGTACTCGGACTCGGAGGACGATTCAGAAGACGAAGAAGATGAAGAAGAAGACCGAGACGACGAAGAGGACGATTTAGACGATTTGGACGATGATTTAGACGACGACGACGAAGAAGAAGACGATGGAGACGACGGAGAAGATGACGACGAAAAACCAGCCTACGCGGCTTTAATCGGCGACGCCATCCTCTCCGACGACGACGAAGACGCCCGATTGAGCGAAGAAGAAGACGAAGGCTCGGAAGACTTCGACGACGAAGAAGACGACTTCGACGACGAAGATGAAGACGACTTACCCGCCGCGAAGAAAGTTAAGCAATAGATATATTACATTTGATAGATAAGAAAGAATACGCGTTGTTTGCGACTCCTCATTTTCCCAACACCCTTCATAAAAACAAGGGGAAATCTTCACTTTAAAGCGCACTTTTTATCGCTCGTAAAGAGAACGACGACGTGGTCATAAAAGGTGTCCGTACTCCGAGAAGACTGCTCTTTGTTTCTTCGTGCGTGAAAAGCTGCGCTCTGGATCGTCTCCTCAAAGCGCGGAAAAGGGAGGACGCGACACAGAGCATGGGTCGTCCTTTCCAACGGAGCAAAAATGGAAGCGCGACCGCCGGGAAGGACGCGAGCGCGAACACCACCGCGAAGAACACGAACGACGATCGCAATGCAACGCCTGCTCCTTTCCCTCGTCCTCCTTCGTTCCTTTCCTACCCGTACCGAGCGACGCATCTGTTCATGCGCAGAGTCCACGACACGTTCGACGCCTCGTTCCTACGATATCTCGCCTTAGTGCACTTGGGCTTCACTGGATTTTTCCGCCTGGTGACGGAAATAACCTTACTCCCGATGGCGGAAACCGCCTTGAACGTCTCCGCGGCAGAGCTACAAAGGATCTCGACCGTGATTATGTTCCCAGGAGTGTTGAAACCAACGTTTGCGATCATTTCAGACATTAAACCGTGGTTCGGGTATCACAAGAGACCGTATTTAGTGGTCGGCGGCGTGATAGGTTTGTTCGCCAGTACGAGGTTGGCGACGGGGACGTTCGAAGGGAAAGCGAGCGAGGTGGATTTCGTGATTGCGATTATGGGGGTGTATTTTACGGTGGTTATATTCGATTGTTTGAGCGATGGGAAGAGAGCGGAGTTGATGCACGAAAATCCGCAAACTGGTGGGGATTTAATCGCGTATTCGTTATCGTTGGTCGTTATGGGGCAGATTTTAGGTTTGATGGTTGGATACTTCGCTTTGGAACGAGAGAAGTACACGACGGTGTTTTATTTCGTGATACCGGTGGCAATTGCGTCTATAATAGCGACGTTGATGGGAGAGTTACCGGAAGAGAAAGTGAAATACAGTTGGAATTTATCGGCGTTGAAGGTGAAGGTGAAGTATAGGCAAATCGTGTTAGCCGGGATGTTGATGATGGTTGGTATTGGATTGGTGTACATGCAAACGATCGAGTTAGTCGACGACGGCATGTTGAAAGCGTCGGTGATGATGAATCTCATTTTGGGGGTGTGCATTGTCGTTTTATGTAAGAGTTTGTTGCCGAAATTCGCGGGGAACGTGATTGTGTACGCGTTTTTCGAGAGAGCGTTGAGCATTAAGTTTCAACACGCGGTGAATTATTGGTACACGTTACCGGGAGATTGCGTTCCGGGCGGACCAAATTTCGATTACGTGTACTTCAACATCGTCAACGGTTTCATAGCGTTGATATTTAGCGGGTTAGGCATTTGGATGTTTCAAGAGGCGTTTAGTACCGGGAGATTGCGAAGGATATTTTGGTGGTCCAGCGGCACCCGGTGCATTGGTTCGTTGTGCGATTTGTTCGTCGTCAGTCGGACGAATTTAAAAATAGGCATCCCGGACCAACTGGCGTACGCGTTGGGAAACTCAGTTTTAGAAGCCATGGTGTTTATGCTTTCGGTGATGCCGTTTGCAATTTTGATCAGTAAGTTAGTCATCAACGGTACCGAATCGACGTTGTTAGCCATCACGAGCGCGGCGAGCGCGTTGGGTGGGTTAATGGCATCTTCTCTCGGATCGTTAGCGATTGAATACGCCGGCATTCAAACCAACATCGAGGACCCGAACCAATCGTGCAATTGGAGCAACTTGGAAAATTTAATCATCATCTGCGGCATTTTATCGCCTTTACTGTGCGTCCCGTTGACGCTCGTGCTGATTCCAAACGTATTAAGCACGGCGACGTTTGAAATGGACGATTATTCCGGCGAAGTCGTCGCGATTACCAACGAAGACGGCGCCTACGACGACCGCGAGATGGAAAAACACGGACAGATTCTATAGAGAGACTTTACGAGGATGATTTTAACGATATATATACTACCATTGCCGCGCGCTCGCGCACACTAAACTTTTTATTACACTATCGCCCCGTACAGGCTGCTGCTACTCTCGTCGTCCTTCTTTCTCTTCTTCTTTTTCCTCCTCGCTCCGGTTCTGTTTCTGACAGTACTCCCGCGCTCGCATCCGTCGAGCGACGCCTCCTCCTCCTCCTCCTCTTCCCCATCCTTCGAGTGCTTCGTCTTCAAGTGCAACTGCACCACCGCGACGGCGCTCACGACCAACACGAACGACACGCACACACACACCACGACGAAACCGACGGTAAACGCATCGCCTTTCCCTGTTTTCGAGACGAAGGCGAGGAAATCCTCGGTAAGAGGAGACCTTCTTTCTGCGTTCGCATCCGGCGTGAACTCGACACCTCCTCCGCGGTGATGCCTCCCGTGGTGTATATCTTTTCGTCCGTTCGGGTTCTTCCGCCAAAGACCCGCGCTGAAATCGCCGTTCAGTTCCTCGAAATACATATTAGTATTCGTGTAGTATCACTGAGAGAGAGAGATCGTGCGCGCTCTCTTCTCGCGTCTCTCGTGATAAAGAACAACTCCTTTTAAGAAATAGGGGAAACGCTCGAAGGGTGTTGAAAAGCGATATCCCAAGAAAAAGAACTCAAAGACGGTCCCAAAAAGACTCTCTTTGAAAACTCTCCTTTCAAAATTTCACTTTTTCGAGACCTTCATCACGAGTGGTTTCACCTCTGCTCGAGCGCACGGTATTCTCTGCCTTGTAGAACACGCAACGCTCTCTCGCCCGTTGTTTTCCCCCACAACTCTTGGTTGGTTTGTTTGTTCGGGGGAAAAAGGATGAGACGAACGCTTTTACAACTGCGTCTCTCACCGCGCAGCGCGAGCACGAGCAGCACTCGCATTTATGCGAGTTTTAGGAGCACGACTTTTACTGCGAGTGCGCGCAGTAGCAGCGGTAGGAGGAGTGGGAGGAGTGACCCCGGCGCGTCGTCGTCGTCGTCGATTGCGACGATTGCGGCAAACGACATCAAAGAGAGAAGAAGATTAAGGTTTTTCCTTTCCCCGTCGTCGTCGTTTACGTCGTCGACGCGTGAAAGGGCGTTTGGAAACGACCGACGACAACAAGAACAACAACAACAACAACAGTTAAGGCGTAAGTTGTACGCGACGAATGCGCGAGCAGACGAGGACGACGAGGCGCAGAAGAAGAACCGAGGTGGTGATGAGGATGATGGGAAAAACAACGTAACGAGGAGGAGTGTCGCAAACGTAATCGTCCGACCAAAGTCCGCGGTGGATGTAGAGCAAGGGGAAATGAGAGACAAAACGGTCCCGATACACGCGAGTGCGCATATTATCGAGGAAAAAGAGAGTAGTTTTGATGAAAAAATAGTTCTTCCGGGACGTCACTTTGACGTTCCGATTCGGATTGACATCGCGCACAGATGCGTTCGATGGCAACTCGCTCGGAAAAGAGGCGTCTCGACGGCGAAGACAAAATCGAGAGGCGAGGTGAGCGGGACGACGAGGAAAGCGAGGCCACAGAAAGGTGGCGGGAGAGCGCGGGTTGGGAGTTTACGAGCGCCGCAAATGCGAGGGGGCGGTACCGCGCACGGGCCGATTCCGAGAGATTTCGAGCACAAGTTGCAAAAGAAAGTGAGAAGGCTCGGGTTAAGGGTGGCGCTGTCGGCCAAGGCGGCGGAAGGGAGATTAGTCGTCGTGGAGGATTTGAAATGGATGAGTCCAACTGGGAAAACGAAAGAGGCGAAGTTTGGGTTGAAGCAGCTGTTGAGGTATGATGATTCAAGCGAAGAAGAGGATGAATTAAATATGAAATTATCTCCGTCGCCTTTAGTCATCGGCGGTACCGGAGACTCGGGGAACAAAATAAACACGAAATTTAGCGCTTTAGTCGTCGGCGATCGATTGGAAACCACGGACGAGAGCGACGACGGGTGGTTGTTGCGCCGAGGCACGCGAAACATTGAGAATATTCACGTCATGCCTTCAGTAGGTTTGAACGTCTATTCGATTTTGAAACACAGGTGTTTGGTGATGACGAAGAAAGCGGTGGAGGAGTTAGTCGAGAGGTTAGACAAGCCGATTAATCGATGATGATGGTAATTATTATTATTATTATTATTATTATAAATTACCACGTCAAAACGTGTTCCTTCCCAATCTCCAACTTTTCAAACGCCGGATTCACCGCAAACTTCATCATCGGCGGCGGTCCGCACACTAAAATCTGAAACCGGTCCCCGCTCTTTGCCGGCGTCGGCAAATGCTTCTCGATCATTTCTTTCGTAATAAATCCGACGTCGTATTTCCACTCTTTCTTTTTCGATGCCGCATCCACGGTGTACCACACTTTCACTCTTCCCGGAAACTGCTTCTCAAAGTTGTCCAACGTATCTCTGCACAAAATATCCTCCTCGCTTTTATTCGCGTACAAAATGGAGATTTTCTTCGGCGATTGCCCACCCGCGCCAGTTTCTCTCAGCATCTCTCTCACGATTTGCAACATCGGCGTAATTCCTGACCCACCGGCAATCATCCCAACCTCGTCTCTCGCGTCTCTTCTCTCCACGCCGCCGCCTTGACTCTTCAATTTCTTCACGGTGAACTCGCCTCCGCCGACGTATCGCTTCCCGCCCAACGGCCCGAAGAATTCCACCGTATCCTCCCCGACTTTCACCGCGTCCAACATTTGCGAGACTTTCCCACCTTCTGGGAATTGCTTATTCGGAAAGTACACCTTCACGACGAAATCTACGTGCCCTTTATCCAACGCGTCCGAGGACACCGGCGTGTACGGACGCATGTGCTTCTCGCCAGTCTTCGCATCCGTCAGCTGCACCATCACGTGCGATCCAGTCGGTAACCCAAACGCGTGCTCTTTCGTCGGTAACGTAAACCTCAACAACTTCGTATCCTTCGAGAGTTGCACGATCCTTTCCAGCGGTAAACGTATCGCCGTTTTCCCATCCAGCGGTAACGCGATTGGATTCGATTTTTTCTTTGCAAAAATGCTCGTCAAAAACGTCAACGAAACGACGAATATAGAGAGTAAAGCCGCGAACTTTTTCTGCTCGTCGAGGGTGAGTGATTCCAGGAACGCGATTATCGGTTTAAGGAGTTGGAGGATGAAGGATTCCATGATGAATATGAGCGCGATAGTTTTGTGTCGGTTTTGTTTTGTTTGAAATGGATTTTTGATTTTTTGTAATTAATTGACGAAAAAAAAACGGCCGCTCGTTTTTAGTATTGGAAAGAGCAATACGATGGGGTTATCCGGCGCGCAGAAGAGGAAGAAGAAGAGGGAGAAAGAAGAGGTTATGAAGGAGGCTGTGGCGGATATGGAGCGTTTAAAGCTTGGGCCGACGAAGTTGTGGACCGGATTGGTGTTGCATCACAAGGATGTGTTTGACTCGCATGTGATTCCGAAATTGAATGGGGCAGATCGGTTTTTCTTTTCAAAGGTGAATAGAGAGAGTTTGGATGTGCTTAAGTATGCCGGGGTAGACGTATCATTAAGGTGGTGTCCATACGAATATTCATCCATCTCGACGTTGGAATGGGCGTGGAATCACTATCCCTGGGGAGAGGAATTTGAAGATGGAAGAGTGAAAGACCAAGCGTGGTTTTGCATGGGAGTTGCTGGAACGAACAAACTCGAGTTTCTCAAGTGGGCGAGAGAAGTGAAACATTGCGAGTGGGATAAATGGACGATTATAGTGGCAGCAAGTTTTGGTAATCTCGAGATGCTGAAATACTGCTTCTCTAATGATTGCCCGTGTGATGAAGAAGAGTCGTGTAAACAAGCTGCTTCTGAAGGACACCTCGACTGTCTTCGATTTCTTGTCGACAAAGTGAAACCTTCGCGAGAGACGGAAAAAGAAATGGCAATAGAAGCCGCAGCACATGGTCACTTAGACATCTTGATATATTTCGTCGAAGAAAGAAAGATATCTGATGTGGTAAAGCATGTGTGCATGTGCAACGCTACAAGGTATGGCCGACTCGATTGTCTCAAATACTTATTAGGCGAAGAGGCGAAAATGCCTCTGAACAACTGGCAATACGTCGCTTACGCTCGGTATTACGAGCACCCCGAGTGCCTAAACTACTTGCTCGAAAAAGGGTGCCCGGAACCAACGGACGAACAATACGCTCTAATTGTCGAATGTCGACAAATACTTGACGAGTGAACGCGCTGCAAAAAGTATAAATCGAAAATACATACAGTACACATACAAATAAAAACAATACTCATCAAACGCGGAATTACAAAAAAAAACAGTACTCAATCGCGGAATTGAACCGCGGACCTTTCGCGAATCCGTCCTTCGCATACGAAGGGAAAGGTGCGTGATGTGAAGCGAACGTAATAACCCCTATACCAATCGAGCACGAAAACAGCTGAGAAGCTACTTTGTGAATTAGGGTTGTGGTGTAATAATATAAAAATTAAGATTAATGTGAAACCCTAACAATGTTTTTCTATGTAAAAAGAAACTATACCTCCGCAAAACAACGAACGCGCTTTGACGATAAAAACGATGGCGACACTCGCATCGTCGCATTTCCTCTCGCCAGCAGCGATTGCTTCTTCTTTCCATCGTCGCCATCTTTGTCAAAGATGTAGAAAAAGAAAAAGAGCACCAACAACGAATAAAAAATCATCGAATCGTCCAATTCCGATACCGTTATCTGCGCTTTCCATCGAAGAAGAAAAACAAGATGTCTCGCACTTTATAAACCTCAAAAACGGCATCGAAGCGTTACCAGTCCTTCGAGAACACTTCCCACACAAACACATAAATTTCATGCGCATGCAATCCACCTTGTGCGAGAGAGGTGACATGGAAAAAATCATGCTCGAAGTGGATGCCAATTTGCTCCTGAAACTGGCCACGGACAGGCCGTGCGTGATTTACGACTACGGATCGAGATCGGAAGAAACCGGTTTACCTCGCTCGTTTTGGTACGGATTAGAAAGCATGATGTATTTTTTACGCCACGAGTGGGGATTTGACGGGTACGGCGAAGAAGACAACATCGGGTGTACAGATGGTCGAAGACGACGAGAAGTCGTTTTGAGAGGTAAGAAGTGTACGAAAGAAATCGAACGCAAACGGACCTTCTTCAGTAAAAGCTTGAAGAAAAAGATTCGGTATTACCGACAGTTTATTCCGGAAACGCATTCGCGAGAGTTGAAAGTGATCGGGGCGTATAAGCTCACCGCGCACGACGGCGATAGGGAGTATTACAAGGAGACGTTGAACGAGCATCTCAGAATACAGTCTTCGACGTCGAGGTCGAGGAGTCACGACGACGACCGAAACGATGATAACGGTGACGACGATAGTTTAGAAGCGACCATCGAGAAGCTCGAACAGTTAGGGTTTAAAATCTTCCGCGGCGGCGATCGCGAGCAAGAATGGTTGGATATGATTAAATCTAGTAGTAGTAGTACAGGTACCTAGTAAATAAAATTCTAAATCTAAAATAGTATGTATTGCGCACGCAAAGAACTCGTTCATTTCTTCTTGAAGAAGGACGCTATCGAAGGTATAGTCGCCGCTTTGCTAAACCCAACATCTTTACCAGTTTCGACAAACTTTGTTTTCTTATTCTTTCGCAACTCTTGCTGAATATCCGGCGGTAAACTCCGAAAGGTCTCCTCGTCGATGCCGGATTCGAGTTGCGCGTTGTACAACGCCTCGCGCTTCCGCTTTTCTTCCAACGTTTCTCTCGGTCGAATACTTTTCTTCTCGCCTCCTTCGGGAGGAGGAGGAGGCGCGATTGGAACGACGACGACGTTATTCTTTTTCTTCTTCGTAAAAAGTGGTGCATCCTCACCACTCACATCGTGCAATGACGAGAATGGCATCGTCGTCGTCGTCCTCGCTTTGTTCGCCGCTGGCGGCGACAACGTGGTAAAACGCGTTTGTTCTTCGTTTTCTTCTTCTTCTCCTTTCTTTCGCGGAGACGATTTCGCCGATTTCATTATTAATTTCTCTTCTCCTCCATCGAATAAATCGAAAACGTCCACGCCTCGCTTCAAGAACTTCCCCAAACCTTGACCGACGTCGCTCTTCTCCACTTCCAGCTTGAAGTTACTCGTCGTTAAGCTCAACACCGTGCATTGGAACCCTCGATTATTCATAATGCCCCACTCGGCGAGAAATTTTTTAAAAATTGTCCCGCCGAGCGTTTTCAGATTATCCGCCTGACAGTCGTTGCCGGATCCGGAAAGCGGGTGCGACCGGTGCGCGGAGTGCGCGGTTAAGTTGGAGCGAATACCCAACGTTAACGTTTTCGGGTGCCTTTTCCAATCTTGTCCATCTAATTCGGTTCTCTCGGAAAGTTCTTCCGCTAACTCCCCGATCCATTTCAAGACTTGGTCCGTCGTCTCTAAACACATCGCGCCTCGAAACGTCTTGCTCGTCGCGATTGATTTCGGCGCCGACCGCTCTTTGACCGGGTCGTCGTCCACGCCTCTCGCGGCTCTTTGGACCCACAACGTTTTTTTCTCGTCTCTCCCTAACGCCATCAACAAACTCTTTCGATCGGCTTTGGCTAAACCGCCGATGGTGGTGACGCCTAAAACTTCCGAAAGCTCTTCGCCCAAATTACCGCCGAGACCACGAATGCGATCGATGGGTAAGTGTTCCAACAGAGAAGGCGTGAACGATTCTTCCAAAATCGTGCAACAATTTGGTTTATTCATGCCGCTGGTTAGTTTCGCTAACATTTTGTTCGACGAGACGCCGCAGGATAAGGTGTATCCGAGATTGACGAAACAGTCCTCTCTGGCGACGTTGCACACGTACGCGCCGGCTATTTTTAACTTTTCCCTGTGGGACCATTCCGATAACGGACGATTGAGCCAAGATTTCGACGCTTCGTCTTGCGGAGGCGGGTCTCCCGCTTTCCTTTCTACGTGTTCTTCATTTTCTTTATCTTCTTTGTCCGTGTTGTTGTTGTTGATACTAGTTTTATTACTCGCATCAATCTCATCCACGGCGCCTCTTCGCAAATCTCTGTGCGACGCGTACGTCACCACAACCTCCTGTTGTCCACTACTCCCATCCGATAACGACGCTCTCATCCTCTTCTTCTCTTTCCTCCTTCGTTCTCTCGCTTCCCACTCTAACGCCCCAGCCACGTGACTTCGACTCACTCTCTCGCTCATCAACACGTCCCGATAGAAATCCATCTCGTTCCTCTCGCACTTCTCCAACACCGCGTTCGCTTCTTTCGTCACGTCTAAATACGCCTCATCGATGGACGCCCGCTCGATTGTCCCGTGCTTGGCCAACTCCGCGGCGACTTTCGCCCCGGCGTCGCGATAGATTTTCAAATCCGCCTTTGAATGTTTCGTCGGCACTTGCACGAAAATCATTTCCTGTTTGTTTGTTCGTGTATTACGCGTCGGGGTCAAAAATGTGAACACCAAGAAGCGGCAAACGCAAACGCATCCGTCCGATCGATGATGAAAGCAAAGAGAGTTAAAAAGAGATACAAAAAAACCGCGAACAACAACAACACCACCAGCGACTGCAAAACGCACCGGACAACACCTCCTCGCCTCTCCAATCTTCATGTTCCTTTTCACCCCTTTTTTCCTCGCTTCGTAGCTCACCGCTATGAGCGAGTTGTTCGCCCCTGGCCTCGTGAGATGCGTTTTCCTATCTCCCATCGCATCTCGCGTGGAAACGCCGTCGCGTTCGAACGGGTCGTACTGGCACACCCCCGTCGGCATTTCCTTTAAGGAATCGTCCAAACTTCGTTCCACTTGGCAGTAGAAACAATCCAAATCGAAGTGCGCGATGACTCGGTTCGGGAAAAGCGGAGCGAGAGGATCGTGATGTGTCCTCGATGTTTTTGTCGGGGTAAGAGGAGGGGTTTTCATATCGAAGACGACAACGTGAAGAGAGAGAGAGTTTATCGTCCACCTCTCGGAAGAGGCGCTCTCGTCAAAGTCGTTCACGCCGACGAGGACGATGTGATTTGTTTTGACGAGAGGAGTGACGTTTCGAATTTTTATGAAGCAGACGAACGAGAGAAAAATGGTGCAAAAAATGTCATCGACGCGATGAAGGGAGTAGCGAGATATTCGAGCGCAAAACGAGGACGACAGTTATAGTAGTAGCATATAGTACGAGTCGTTTCTCTTTTTCTTCGTTTTGCGTTTTGTTCGTGTTCCTTTTGTGTGCGGTTGTTACATTCGTTATTGTTTTAAATCATCCAGTTGGTCCAAGAGAGGGGACATGACGAACGAGTCGACGAGGAGCGCGCCGGGCGAAAGGGCGCACTTGTTGGTATTGTGGATGTACAATGTGGGAGAAAGGGAGGATGTTTTTGTTGTCTTCGTCGTCAGGAGAGGGTTTGCGGCGATATCGAAGGTTCCACCGGTTATGCCCGCGGAGGCTAAGAGTAAAGGAGGCGGCATCTGGAAGTTTGGATGTAAGGGCGGCGTCGATGTCGTCGTCGCGCTCGTCGTCATCGCGCTCGTGATATTTGTCGCTACTACTGCCTCTGCTGTTGTTTGTTGCCGGTTCGCTGTTTTTTTCTGCCGCTGCTCTTTCGCTCTTTGCCGTTTCTCTTCATCTTCTTGCGCGACGACGTAGCGCCCGACTTTTGCCGCGTGTTCCATCAAAGCGGCGACGCACTCTTTGCAGTCGCAGAATTTTTGTCGCCCGTGCGGTTGGTGCGGCGACTGAGCATTCGTGGTAATATCCATCTTCTCGCCGCTGTCTCCCTCGTTTCTTCCTTCTTCTCCTTCGCACTGCTTCCAAAAGCTCGCAATATTTTTGAAAGATTCGCTTCGCGGAGAATGCGGGTTGTTTGCGTTGTTGTTGTCGTTTCCACTCCCGCCGGTGGCGCCGGTGACGTCGGTGGTACCGATTAATGCATTTTCGAGAAAGTCTTCAAAACACAACGATGTACGCATTTGAGGCTGCTTTTCTTCGCATTCTCGTCGTTGATACTGTACCAAATCTGGTTGGCTCATCGAGCGCATATTTTCAGCCATCGACGCTTTAGCGGACTGTAGCAGCTGATTTTTGATGCTCTCTCGTCGCCTCTTCTTGAACGAATCGGACCTTATTGGTGGTCTGATTTCAGTACCTGTCGTCGTTGTTTTTTGTCCCGTTTCTGTCGCTTCGATCACTTGGAGCAGTGCTTCGTGTTTTTCGACGATTTCGACTTCCGGTCTTACTTGTTGCTTTCTTTTCGTAAACGACTGGCTCCTCCTGATTTCTCTCGGCATCGCTTTCAACATTATTTTTTTACCGCCTCGCTGCGGTCCCGGCTCAGTGTTTATTCCTTTATCCATTCGCACGAGCGTTTGTTGTTCTTGTCGCTCTCTTTGCTGTTTCATTGGCGTCGTGCCTGCTTCAACAAAACTTTTTGTTACGGGCGTCCCGCGAGCGCTTCCATCCGCGGACAAAACGTCTCGCCTTTGAGAAGATTCTCGAGGCGAATCGCGCACATCACCGTCGTCATTTTCCTTCTTTCCTCCCGTTCGTAAAAGCTCCTCCGCGGGATCGATTATTTGTAATTGAATCAAATCAAACGCTGAACGGAATCTGCTCGAGTTCCCGGCCTCCTCCGCCGTCTCCTTCGAGGGCGACGACGACATTTTTGGCGTCTCTGTCTTCTTCTCCTTCCTTTTCATCGTCTTTTTCTTCTTCTCTCCGCTCCCATCGGAATTCAAAGACGGCGTTCCAACTCCCAAAACCTCCTCCTTCTCTTCCTCCTTCGTCTTCTTCTTCTTCTTCTCTTTCCGTTCAAAGTCTTTCGGAACATCCTCCGCGCGGGGCGCGACGACGATACTCTTCTCGTCCTCCTCCTCCTCCTCCTCTTCCTCCTCTTCCTCGTTCTTCTCGATTTTCTCCATGAACGCCTTCGTCTCTTCCTCTTCTAAGTATTTCAACACCGCGTGCGATAACCCTTTCGCGTAGGAAAGTTTCGGAGTGTTCGTCTTTTCCTCCTTCTTTTCTTTCCTCATGGTCTTCAGCTTGTTTCTGTGTGTAAAAAGAGAGCAAAATCTGCGTTAATACAACTCATACTAAGAACAAGAACAACAGCGCTCCGCGCATCACCGCGCGCGACAGACGACGGCTGCTGCGTTTTCTTTGGCGATATTCTTCTTTTCCTCTTCTTCTTCTTTCGCGCGAAAAAGGCGACGTCGTGCGCGTGTTCTTTTGCGCGATCATCACCACAACATGGGAAAGAGCAGCGCCATGCGACGGGTGATTAAAACGAGCACGACGCATATCTATATTATACACGCGCGCGCGCGCGATAAAACGATATTTAAAAAAAAATGAAAAAGGAGTTGTTGTTGTTCAGCAGCGCACCTCTACACTCTCTCTCTCTGAAAAGCTCTAAAGAGCTCTTCTCGCGTGCGTTTGATATCTCTCTCTGTGATGATGATGATGAGATGCGAGATTATGTGGAGACGTTTGAGCGAATATTTTTTTTAGGGTTTGGCATCTTTTGGTCGGTGTTTTTTGTTCTCAAAAGGTGAAGACTGTCGTATTAAATGCATTTTTTTCAAACATCCGCAGGCCTTTGTGTAAAAGAGCAAACAAAGAAGAGCACGAAACATCTTATTTAAAAAAAAAGTTCTTCAGAAACGCACGAGAATGAAAGTTGAGAATGTGAGACCCTAAACATAAAACCAACTTTGCACGAGAGCTTGACACGTCATCACTTCCCTGTCCCCTCCACGCGCGCGCGTTGACTGGGGACCGCGCGCGCGAGAGAGGTGCTGAAAACCGCGCGGATGCACCCGTACACCTCATAAAACGTTCGCAGGAACTCAAAGCGGGAAAATACGCGCTTTTTACGTATTCTCTCTCTCCGTTTATTTTCTTCGTCGCAAAAAAAGAAAAAACTGGAAAATTGGGGGAAAAGAAAGAGAAAGAG
>Ga0209335_10002293_pt1 | contig 20375 bp, 17 predicted proteins | sample COG_09_FD_184753 | JGI IMG/M metagenome (GOLD analysis project Ga0209335, IMG submission 184753) | Pelagic Microbial community sample from North Sea - COGITO 998_met_09 (SPAdes) (version 2) | ecosystem: Environmental > Aquatic > Marine > Neritic zone/Coastal water | place: Helgoland, sampling...
TTGATAGGCTGGATGTGGAAGCGCAGTAATGCGTGTAGCTGACCAGTACTAATAGCTCAATTGGCTTGATTTATGCACTGAAAAAAATTTTTAATAGATTAAATTAATTTAAAAAACTTATACACATTTAAGATATACTAATTACATGAAACGTGTTTTAGTTACGGTTGGCGCTTGATTCATTGGCGCACAACCAATTAAAAAATTAATAGATAACAAATTCAATGTTTAAACATTTGATAACTTGAAAACTATTAGCAGAGTCAAGTTTATTAATCCAAAATGTAAATTTATTAAAGGTGATTTAACTAATCTAAGAGGTTTAGAGAAAGTATAAAACTTGTCTTTTGCTTCAACAATAATGGTGGAGGCTTTAGGTCATGGAAAAGAGGCTTTTTATATTGATCCCTCCGATAAGACATAAGTTTTATAAATAAATTAAGAATAAAAAAAATACTCTAATTCAATAGCTGTAATTAATTAAAAGAAAGATAAAAACAGTTAATAACTCAACAGCAAAGCATTTCTGTGCTGAAAATAGAGATTCTTAAAAAAAATAAACTCTTATTTCAAAAAAAATTAAATTTTAGCGATATCAAAAAAATTATTAATATTTTTAAACAAATAATTAATCTGAGATTTAGTCATACTTGAATTGAGGGGTATAGATACAATTCTATCCTTAATTAATTCAGTTTTTTTAAGGCCAGTCTTTTTTTTACAAGTTTTTGTGCATCTACAATTATTATAATCAGAACACAAAAAATTATTTTTGTAATATGAGAGAGTATGAACACTTTTATAATACCTTCTGCAATATATTTTCTTTTTTTCCATATAATTTATAAATTTTGAAGGATTTATCTTTTTTAAAATTAAAGGAAAAAAGAAGTAATTACAAAAAACATTGTTATCTACCTTCATAAGAGTGACGTGTCCATTTTGTTCTAATATTTTAAAAAATTTACAATACTCAGCAATAATTTTTTTTCTTTTGTTTAAGATTGTTTTAAAATTTTTTAAATTCTCTAACCCGATTATTGCTGATAGTTCATTCATTTTTGAATTTAAACCTGGTAAAATAATATCATTGCTTTTTTTATTAAATTGGCCAAAATTCCTTGATGCTAGAAGCAACTTATGAATTTTTTTATTTGAGGTAACAACACATCCACCTTCAATAGAATTAAAAACTTTTGTTGCATGAAAACTGTAAATTTCCTCCACACCATAATTACTTGGAAATTTGCTCTTTATTCTTGATCCAAAGCCGGGAGCGTTATCCAGTATAAATATAAGGCCATTTTTTTTTGCAAATTCCTTTAATTTAAAAATATTAGGAATATTTCCGTAAACAGAGACACCAATTAGAAACTTAGTATCTTTATCTATTTTAATTTTTTTTGTATTTATAGTTAAAGTTTCATCAACATCACAAAAAATTGGTGTTATATTATTCTGAACCAACGCATTCACGGTGCCAGAAAAAGTAAATGAAGGAACTAAAGCTTTGCATTTTTCAATTTTATATAGGAATTTCCAAACTTGTATTAATGAATATAAAGCTAACTCACCATTGCAAAAAACGATAGGCTTTAAATTAGATTTAAAATATTTTTTTAGATTTTTTTCAAATTTTATTAAATTAGGCCCATCATTGGTAACATATTTTCGATTGAAACAAGCTTTGATTTCCTTTGATACATTAGAAAATTTTGGTAACTCTGGCGCTACAGTTTTGATCTCCATTTAATTTTATGACAAATCCTCTTTTTTAATTAACTTGTCCTTTGCAATATTTACTTTAGCAACTCTTCCAATAATATTGTTGATATTTAGTGGATTTATTCCAGTCCCAGGTTTTTTCATATCCAGCATTTTACTTGTTATTTTTTTGCCTTTCTTTATTAAAATTTTTGATATTAAGCTTGGCCTGTGCACTTTATAAACCTCTTGTTCTACATCAGTGATAATTTTTTGAGACGTTCCAAATGACGCCTCAACTTCTCTTATACCGTTAACTAGATTTTTTAAATCATTTGGAGAAGAGGAAGCATCATGATCTGCACCAAAATCGTTTTGCTCAAGTGTAAAATGTTTTTCAATAATTTTAGCACCCATAGCAACAGCTGCTATAGGTATATTTATGCCCATAGAATGATCGGAATAACCAACTATGCAATCAAATGCATTTTTAAAAGTCTTCATAACATTTAAATTCGCATCTTTTGCTTTAATAGGATAATGAGAAGTGCATTGAAGAATAGCTACAGGTTTTTTCGATTGCTTTAAAATTTTATATGCATTTTCAATCTCTCCTATAGTGTGCAAACCTGTTGACATAATTACAGGCTTTTTATGCTTGGCAATACTTTCAAGTAAAAAAGTATTAGTTAAACTGAATGACGCAATTTTAAACAGAGGAACCCTCATATTATTCAGCAATTTTCCATTTTCAATATCAAAAGGAGTACACAAGAACATAATTTTTCTTTTATTTGCATAGTTTTGTATTTCTTTGAGTTGATTTCTTGTAACTTCTAATCTTTTAAAAAATTGATCAATTTTTTCATTTTTAGTAATTAAACCTTTTTTCATATAAGAGGCATAAAAAGCATCCTTTGAAATGTATTTGTCAGTATTAAACATTTGAAATTTAACTGCATCAGCCCCAGAGTTTTTGGCTACATCAACTAATTCTTTTGCTTTATTCAAAGATCCATCGTGATTAATTCCAGCTTCAGCAATTATAAAACAAGGCTGGTTCTCACCTATTTTTTTTCCATTTAAATTTATTATATTCATAATTTAACTTAATTGTTGCTCAAATTCTCAAATTTAAAGTTTACAATATATTAAAATGTTCAAAATTTGAAACTAGTAATGTAATTTTTTAATATATTTCAAGTGCTATGTACTTTTTATCTGATGATCTAATTAAAAATTTTTTTTTATCTAATTTAATATATCTTTTAAAATGAGTTTTACTAGAGTTTAACATACTAATGTTTTTTATTTCTCTTATTTTATCAAGCTGAATAGTAATCCCTGGGAGTGAGCTATTAAATGGATAATAACTAAAAGCTTTAAAAATACTAAATATTTTTTTGCAATTCATATTTAGAGAAATCTTTGAATATTTGCGACTTTTTAATTTTAACTTAAAATCTTTTATCTTAGAACTATTCTTAAGCGTTATATTCTTTTTTAGATTTTTTAAAAAACTAAAGAAAGTTTTTAAACACAAGTTATTTAACCTTGAAATAAGTTTAGCCGCGTTATCCCTGCTATTAATTTTAATTTTTTTTCTAAAGATAACTTTACCATTGTCAATATTTCTTGTTACATAGTGCCAACTTATACCAGTTATCTTTTCCTGTTTTAAAATTACCTTGGTGCAGGAGTGAAGACCTTTATAAGATGGAATTAAGCTATAATGATAATTAATTATCTTATCTTTAAAGTTATTCAAAAAAGTATTTTTGAATATTTGAGTATTATTAATACTTAATAAATAATCAAATTTTAATTTTTTTAAAATATTAATATTTTTTATCAAGTTAATATTTTTAAGACTTTGAACTTTTATCTTATTTTTTAAATTTTTTAGATAATATAGGTCACTAATACTACTATTATTAGAGTCCCAATAAATTTTTACAATATCTAAACCTTTTTTATGCAAAATTAGTTGAGCGATATTAAATAATATAGCTCCTTTGCCGATTAAAATAATTTTCATTTAAATTATAAAAGAAAGTTGGGTTTATTAGTTAAAATATCAAAACTTTTTTTATAAAGTTCATTATAATCTATAAACTTAATTTCAATATTTTGAAAATTAATTTTCTTGATTATTTTTTTAATTTCTTTTTCTTTTTCAAATTTAGAATAATCTAAAAATAAATTTTTTTTCTTTCTAGCAAATAACGTAAATATTTTTTTATTAAATTTAAAGTCAATCTTTTTTCTGTAAGGTACTTTTGTATCTAGTTCAACCATATGAAACATTGAATTATAAAAAAAAGTAACATCTATTAACATTACAGATGTATTTTTATCAAGCAAATGTCTATATGGAGAATTGCTTCCATAAGCTAAAGTATTTTTATCATTAATATATTTTCCTTTTAAATTAAATCCTATTAAATTATCAAATGGATTATTATTCCTAAATTTTTTTTTCTTTTTGCCAATTTTAAGAAGTTCTTTGCTTAGTAAACCAAATTCATTACTTGGTTGAATTTTTCTTGCACTCATTAATTTTGTTTTTTTTTCTCTAAAAAAACCAGAAGGAGCATAAATGGTTGTATTAGGAAAGTTTTTAAAAAAATAGTTGATAAAACTTTGAGGAGTAATTTTAAGATCTAATAGTCTAGAAAAGTTTGAATGGATAATAATATTTTGTCTTTTCTTAATATTGAAGCAAGCTTTAATCTTTTTGAACAAAACTTCTATCGAATTACTTTTTTTTTCAATCTTTCTAGTATTTTCTTTTTTAAATACAATAGGCTTTAATATCTTTAAAATTTCTGATTTCGATCTTGGAATTTTAAATTGATTTTTCTTCAGATCGAATTCGAAACCTTTATTATTAACAAAACTAGAAAATTCTGCAAAATCTAATGAGTCAAAGACTGAATTTATAAAAAGATCTGTCTTAGGTGATAACTTAAATTTTATTTTTTTTTTTAAAGCTTTTTTTTTTATGTAATTATCTATTTCATTTTTAATATTCATTTTTAAATTTATTTATAATTATCTTGTTATCAATTTTCATATTTTTATTAAGAGGAAATCTTGGTAAAAAAAATATTTTTTTTGGTATCATATGTTTTGCTAAATTTTCTTCAATTAATTGTTGTTGTTTGTCATTTAATATAGAATTATTTTCAACAACAGCAAATATTTTATTTTTTTTGTAAAATACTAAGACATTCTTATTATTCAAAGCTCTTGAAATATTTTGCTCAACATCACCTAATTCAACTCTATAACCAGATATTTTTATCTGTTTATCTCTTCTTCCTAAAAAAAAATAATTTTTTCCTACTTTTTTTGCATAATCTCCAGTTCTATAAAATTTTTTTTCCCCCTTGAATATAAATTTTCCTTTATTAAATTTTTGGTCAACATATCCCTTGGAAATTTGTTTACCTGAAATAACTATTTCTTTATTCTTAAGTTGGATAGTGTTATTTGGCATAGCTTTTCCAATGGATATTACTTCAGATAATTTCTCTTTGCTAATTTTTGTTATTTCAAAAAAAGTATTAAAACAAGTTGTCTCCGAAGGTCCATAAGTATTGAAATTTTTTGATTTCTTGAAATACTTTTTCCATTGAAAAATTTGGTAATACTTTAATGGCTCCCCACAAAAAACCGAAAGTCTAATTGATGAACAGCTAAATTTTTGTTTTTTTAAAATATTTGTAATTATATCAATTTGTGATGGGACAGAGCAATAAATAGATATTTTGTTTTTTTTAATATAGTTTATAGGGTACAAAATATCTGATCCATTTGGATAGTAAAGTGTTGACCCTGCTATCAAAGAGTTCCATAAAGGAAATACAGAAAGATCAAAGCTTAAATATGGCAGTAAAATAAACCTATCTTTTTTATTGAATCTGAAAATTTTTTGGCACCCAGATACGAAGTTCAATAAATTTGTATTACTAATTTGTACACCTTTAGGTTCACCAGTTGAGCCAGAAGTATAAACATAATAAACGATATCATTATTATACGTATCATTTATTAAGTTAAAATTATTTTTTTTCAAAAATTTTTTTTTACCTAAAAATTTAATTCCTTTATATTTAAATTTTTTTTCTATATTATCTATTAAGATTGTTTTTATTTTCAGTTTTTTAAGGATTAGATGTCTTTTATTTAATGGAATTTTTTCATCTAGAATAATAAAACTTTTGTCGCTTTTTAAACATGCCAAGAGTGAAGTTATTTGAAGAAAAGATCTATCCATAAAAATAGCTATAATCTTTTCTTTTTTACACATAGATAGAAGGTTTTTACTTATTAGATTTACTTTATTAAGTATCTCAGAGTAAGAGTAGTTTTGATCATTCACGTTTAAAGCTGTTCTATTTGGATAATTATTCGCAACTTTTATGAAATTTTCTATTACAGTCGTTTTTTTTAGCTTCATAAATTATAATTTTTAATTGTAAATCTATTATTATTAAATTTTATTTTTACCAAAACTGTACTTCCGTAAGAATCATTTGCAGCGAAAGCAAAACAATCAACTTTATTTTTTTCAATTGAATGTCTATCAAAAGAATAAATCCATTCTTTAAAAGGTTTTTTAATATAAAAATTTTCATGATAGTAATTTTTGTCTTTGGTTTTTATGGCCAAAAAAGGTTGTGGCCCAAATATCTTTTTATTTGATTTTATGAATATCTTGTCATCTATAAAATTTATTTTAAATTTAATATTTTTTTTTGGTTTTACTAGTAGATTTTGAAATGCTTCTCTAGCATCTGAAAATTTAAATCTTATTTTATATTTTTTTGAGGAATTTAATAACATACGATATGTGTTATTAAAATCATGTTCCATGGATCTAAAATCATGATTTGTAAAAGCTAAAATAACTTTTTTATTTTTCTTTTTCTCAGCAAAGGCCCTGTCAACCTCTGATTGGTTTAATAAAGCAATTCTAGTTCCAACATTTAGACATCTTGCCACCCATCTTCTGCATGATCCTTTTTTTTGATAATCATCATGATCTGGATGATATGGGGACCAACTCTTAGATGCATATTCCCAATTTTCAAAACGTTCGGTATTTGTATTAATTTGAGAACAAGACTGATTTGAGTAATCAAAAGGTATAAATTGTTCTAAAAACCAATTGCTATCAGGATTTTCAATATGAAAACCAGGCCTGTACACTGATGGAAACCAATTTCTATCTATTATTCTTCTACAAAGAATTTGAAATATATTATCAGAGTTAGAAAAATAATGGTTACCTGTAGTATTAGAGCTATTAGGAATAGAAGTAGGGTGAAAATGAAAATGAATACTATCTTTAATACCAGACTTTAAAATTCTATTTTTGTAATAGTCAAATATTTTGTGATATCCAAGTGTTTTTCTTTGTGGGTTTGATTTATAATTTATATGATCAACGCAATTCCAGTTTATTTTCCAATTTTGTCCAAAGCTATCTTTGTATCTTGATCTAAATTTTTTACTGAACAATATTTTATTTTGACTATTAATTTCTTTCCAATTTTTTTTATAATTTAAAATTCGCTCATTAAATGATTCAAAAAACTTCTTTTTTAATTTGCTATTTAAATTTAGATCAATATCCTTTTTAAAAATTTTTTTTAAGTTTGATTTATTTGCTTTTATTTTGACTCCAAATGTTTCTTTAATGCGATTAAAAGTGATATTTAATGGCTCGTAGAGAGGACCCTCTGTATCTACTAAATGTACTACACTGATATATTTCATATTAAGCTAAGTTACGAAAAATTAACATCTAATAATATAGCTAAAAATATTGTAAATACAAATTAAACAAAGTATTAATTTGTTCAATGTTTGAACATAATAAAAATTTTTTATGAAAAAAGTATTATGCTATTGTGAAATGAATGCTGATACTGGATTTGGTCATTACAGCCGAATTGATATTTTATTAAAAATCTTAAATTTAAAAAAAATTGATATTATTACTGAAAATGTCAATTATGCTAAAACATTTTTTAAAAATCATAATATAATAAAAAAAAAAAACTTTTTCAAATTTGTAATTAAAAATATAGATAAATACGATTTATTGATTTTGGACCCACCATACTATCCAAACAAAAAAAAAAATTATGAAAATTTTTCAGTGAGTTTTAAAAAAATCTACAATAATAAAAAAAAATTTTTTAAAACTATTTGGCTTACAGATGAAACTAACCCATCACCAAAATATTGCGATCTTTTAATTAATGATTATCCTCAGTCAAATCTTTTTAATAAATTTTACCAAAAATATAATAAAAAAATAAAAATGATTTTAGGTATTTATTCTTTTCTTTTTCAAAAAGAAATTTTGGATTTATGTAATAAGAGAATTAAAAAGAAACATATCTTAATTGCATTTGGTGGTGAAGATCCAAAAAACTTAATATTAAAATATTTTCATTATTTTGCAAAAATTAACTATAAAAAAGTTTTTATAACTAATAAAAAAACATTTGAATTGATTAAAAAATTTAGAAATTCAAAAAATATCATAATTCAAAAAAAAAAACCAAAGGAAAAATTTTTAAAATTACTGCATGAGTCAAAGTTTTATATATCGACACCATCGAATATTATGTTTGAAGCGTGGTCACTGGGAGTTCCTGGAATTGTTATTCCTACTCAAAATAGACAGATTGAAATGGGAAGAGCTTTTAAGAAATTAAATATTATCAATTTATTGCCCTTTTATAGAAAGTTATCTACTAAAGACTTGAAAAAAATAAAACTAAAATTTTCTAATTTTAAGAAAAAATTTAATAAAAAAAAAGCTATAAGGGTTCAGAAAACAATAAAAAATTTTGTGAATTAAATTAAAAATGAATATTGCAATTATTCCAGCAAGAAAAGGATCAAAACGTATAAAAAATAAAAATATTAAAAATTTTAATGGTAGGCCAATGATATATTGGACCATAAAGGCTGCTCAAAAGTCTAAAATATTTAAAAAGATTTATGTAGATACTGACTCAAAACAAATTGCAAAAATGTCTATTAAGTTTGGAGCTGAAGTGCCTTTTTTAAGATCAAAAAAATTAGCTAATGATAAGGTATCAGTAAATATTTCGACACATCGTTTTATTTTAAATTTAAAAAAAAAAAAGAAATTGGATTTTGAGATTTTAGAAAAGGCAAATATTTTCCAATTGATGCCTAACTGTCCTCTACGAGACTCAAATGACATTATTAAATTATTTAAAATTTTTAAAAAAAATAAATCGAATTACTTAATAAGTCACCATAAGTTTCTATTTGGAAATCCTTGGTGGTCAATTCGAATAAATTCAAAAAAAATTATAAGAGTTTTTAAAAAAACATATAGAAAACGATCTCAAGATTTACCGATTTTATATGCTCCATCAGGAGCTGTATGGATAGCAAAGTATGATTCTTTTATTAAAAGCAAAACATTTTATGGAAAAAACTACTCAATTGGAGAACTAGAATGGACAAAAGCTATAGATATAGATAATCTAGAAGAATTCAATATTTCTCAAAAATTATGAAAAAAAATATTATTATCTTTGGTAATGGCAATCACTGTAAAGTAGTAAAACAAGAAATCGAAAAAATTTCATCTTACAGGATTTTAGCAATATTTGATTTTTTAGGCCATAGAATTATTTTAAATAAAAAATATAAAAAAAATCAAAATAAATTAAGTAAAAAAGTTTTAGCAATAACAGCTGTAGGTGATAATAAATCAAGAAAAAAACTAGTTAAGCTAGTTGAAAAAAAATTTAAAAATATAAAATGGGTAAAAATTATTTCTAGGGATTCGATAATTAGTAAAAATGTGACTATTAAAGAGGGTACACTCATAGTATCTGGTGCCGTTGTAAATACAAATTCAAAAATCGGATCACATTGCATCATTAATACTTTAAGTTCATTAGATCATGATGTTAAACTTGGCGATTACTCAGATATTGCTCCAGGTGTTAATATTGCTGGGAACGTTACGATAGGAAGTAATGTCTTTGTTGGCATAGGATCTTCAGTGATTGAAGAAATAAAAATTGAAAATAATGTTAAAATTGGTGGACAGTCGTTAGTAAACAAAAATTGTAGATCAAATAAAAAATATGTCGGTGTACCAGCCAAAAAGGTCAATTAAATAGTTTAGAAATCTAATATGTTTAAATATAGAATAGTTGTTTCATATAAAGAATTAACGTTAAAATTCTGTGATAAAATAACTAATATTAATTAATTTTAAAAATATGATTGATATAAATATCTAAAATTATATTATGTTCAAAAAATGAACAAACCAAAAAATATAAAAAAAACTACTTCGGCTGATTTTAAAATTCTCCGGTCCATAAAAAATCAACCAGATCTTACTCAAAGAGATATAGCCAAGAGTTTAAAATTAAGTCTAGGCAAAGTTAATTATTGTATTAAAAGCTTGAAAGATAAAGGACTTATCAAAATAAATAATTTTAGAAAAAATCCAAGTAAAATAGGTTATTTTTATATTTTAACACCGAGGGGTTTGAGTAAAAAAACTGAACTTACGATTAAGTTTATGAAAAGAAAGCTTCGAGAATATGAAGAGCTAGAAAAAGAGCTTGATAAAAAGTGAAATTACTCAGTGCCTCTGGCTTAGAAAAAAAATTTAAAAGAAGGACAGAAGAATTACTTCCCGTAGGTAGTTGGGTTGATCAAAATGAATATAGAAATTTTGGTTTAACACAAAATTTAGATTACCTTTTTTTGGAAAAAAAATATAAGATAAGGACGTATATTCCAAATTTAAGAAAAAAATTAATAAAAACCCTTTCTTTAAATTTAAACAAATTCCATAATAAAAATTTTAGCGAGAAATATTGGACGATGTTAATTGATCCTTGGTTAAGTTATTATTTAATTCAAAATTTTTATCGATGGGTGGTAGTTAAAGAACTCTTAAAAAAAAATAAATTTGTAAGATGTTTGTATTTTAATAATATTAATTATGACCCATTATTTAATGATGATGAATTTCTTTATTTTATCATAAACTCCAAAAACTATAATCAATTTATTTTTCAACGTATTTATAAATATCAAAAAAAAATTAAACCTAGTCTGGTTGTAACAAATATTAATAATTTTATAACTAATGATAAGACTAAATTTGAAATTAAATCAGAAGGTAATTTAATAAAAAAATTTTTTTTTTATTTATTAAGTTTTTTTTGCTCAGAAAACCATTTTTTCTTAGACTTTAAGTTATCAAAAATTAATTTTTTCAAACTTAACTTAAAATTAGGACAAATTCCTTTTAAAGGAACTCAAATTTTTTCAAGAGAAAATTTGAATAAAATTTTTAGTATGAAGAAAAAAATAAATAAGAAGAAAAGAGAAAAATTTCATTTTTTAAAAACACAAGACGTTTTTGAAAAATTTATTACAAAATATTTAGCAAATGATATCCCTTCCTCTCTAATTGAGAAATATTTTGAAATAGATAATCAAGTTGATCAAATATCCCTGAAGCCAAGTTTAATTTATTCTGATACTGAATATATGCATAATACTCTTTTTAAATTTTGGTTAGCAAAAATGACAATCAAAAAAATTCCCTTTTATACAGGGCAACATGGTGGTTACTGGGGTAACAATAGGCAGCCAATACATTTTAATGATGTATTCACAAAAAATAATATTAAATGGCATGCTCGTATAAGAAAAAACAATACACAAATACCTGTACCTTATTTAATTCCCTTTCTAGACAAAAGATTAAACAATAATAAAAGTAAATCAATTTTGTTTATTGGGATTAACACCACCCAGTTTCCTAGTTACATTGGTACAGGCCCTATGAGTAACGAGATTTTTGATCAGGTAAAAAAAATAAAAAAATTTACTAACAAGATAGAGGTGGAAGGAAAAGATTTATACTTTAGACCATATAAAGGAGCAAGATATTGGAAAATAGAAAAAGAATTAAAAAAAAATGCTAATCTTAAGATAGTAGAAAGTGACAAATTATATCGAAAATTGTTTAATAAAACTAAATTAATAGTCACAACGCATCCTCGTACAGCTTTTCTGGAAGCACTAATTTCTGGGCCGACAATTATAATTTTGAATGAAAAATACTATTTAGAAGAAGGTAAATTATTAAAAGCTATGAAAGAATTAAAAAAAGCCAAAATTATGTTTTCACATAGCGAGCAAGCTGCTGAACATCTTAATAAAGTTTGGCCAAACATAGATAATTGGTGGAAAAATAAAAAAGTAAAAAAAGCTAGAGAAAACTTTATTTCTACTGTGTCGCCCACAAATAAAGACTCATTAAACGAATGGATTAAATTTTTTAAAAATGAATATAAAGAAATTAACGCTTAAAAAGATAAGAAAAATGCTTAAAAAAAACAATGAATTTAATAACTCATTTTATTACAAATAAATTTTTTAATGTTAAAAAAATTAATTTATTTTTCAAAATATTTATTAAAAGCAAAATGGACTATTAGATTACCAAAAAAAAATAAATATGTTTTAGTTGATGGTAACTATAATCCTTTTATAAAATATATAAAAAAAAAAAATTTCACTATTCTTTACAGAAGAGGAGAAGAAATCAATTTTAATATTTTATTTAAATGTTTGTTAAAATTTAAATTCTCAACACTTGATTATTGTGCAGAATTCATAAAGTATGTATCACCAAAATTGATATTAACTGCGTTTGATTATCATACAATATTTTATAAGCTTAGTAAAAAAACTGGCATCAAAACACTCATGATTCAAAAGGGAGCAAGAACAAATGCTATGAATGAAAGCAAACATTATTTTCCCAAAAATAGTAAATTTTTTTTTTATGTAGATTATGCTTTATTATTTAATAGTACCGTAAAAGAATTTTACTCCAACAAGATAAAAGGAAAATTTTTTGAAATTGGATCATTTGAAAATAATTTTAATAAACCTAATTTAAACAAACAAAAAAAAGAAGTAGTTTTCATATCAAATTATAGTCCAGACAAGAAAGGTAAATGTGAAAATGAAGACATCGTAGCTTTTTATCTGAGTCAGTTAGCTAAAAAAAATAATATTAATTTTAATATATTGCCTAGATTTCGAAAAAATTTAAATATACTAACTAAGGAAAAACTCTATTATAATAAAATTTTAAAGAATAATTTTAAATTTATTTTAAATAAAAAAAAATCTAGCTACGACATATTACTAAATTATAAATTTATTTTTACTACCTATTCAACTTTAGCAATTGAATGTTTGGCTAAAGGATCTAGGGTTGGCTTTATAATGATTAAATCTAAAAAGAATCCAGTATATAATTTTAGATTTGGCTCTTTTGAAAATTTAAGACAAAAAGGATTATTTTGGACAACTTTAACCAAAGTAAATGTTGCAGAAATAAATAGAGTTTTTAATTTTGTAATTAAAACAAATTATGATTTATGGATTAAAAAAACAAAATATTATAAAAAAAAAACTATGAATTTTGATTATGAAAATAAGACCTTTAGAAAAATTATTAAAAAATTTTAATTATATTTAGATGAACAATATAAAAAGATTATTTGAAATTTTACCAAAAAAAACAAAATCAAAATTATATATTTTTCTAGTACTATTATTAATTGCAACAATTTTTGAATTAATGAGTATATCGGCCTTAATTCCTATTGTAGAAGTGATAGTTAGCGGAAAAACATCTATCCATTATATTAACGAGATAATAGACTTAAATTTTAACAACTATACAAAAAAACAAATTTTAATTGGCTCTTTGATTTCATTAGTTTTATTGTTTTTTTTCAAAACCATATATTTAATCTCATTTTCTTACTGGACTAATAGATTTTCACAAAATATTTATAAAATTTTTAGTAAGCAAATTTTAGAAAAATATTTTAATGAAGATTATCTATTTTTTGTAAACCATAAATCTTCAGATTTAACTAGAAATATTCTATTTGAGACAAAAAATATTTCTGCAATGATTTTTTGTTATTTAAAGATTTTTATTGAATTATTTGTTTTCATTGCGTTGGGAATATTTATTTTGTTTATAGATTTCAAGACTTCGGTAATCTTAATTTTTTTCTTCTTAATTTTTACTTTTATTTATTATTTTTTTACAAAAACAACTATTTTTAAGTATGGGTTAATACGTCAAAAAACTTCTGCAAGTCTTTTAAAAAATTTGCAAGAAATCTTTGGAACTATCAAAGATATTAAATTAAAAAAATCTGAAATATTTTTTAAAAATATTTTTGTAAAAGATATCAAGACATTCAATAAATCTGCATATATAACAAATACTTTTCAAGAAGCGCCAAGATTTTTAATTGAGTTTTTTTTTTTATTAATAATTGTAATTATTATTTTTTTAAACATTACAGGTGAAGATGCAATCAAATCAATTTTACCACTGCTAATAGTTTATTTTGCAGCTGGATTGAGAATATTACCAGGTTTTGTTAAATTGAATGGATACTTACAACAAATAGCAACTTTTAAGCCATCATTGATTTTAGTTCATAATCAACTCAAAAATCCAATTAAAAATATAGCATTAAATGATAATGATAAGTCAAGTAATAATATAAACTTAGGTGACATTACCTGTAAGAATATTAATTACGCTTATGAAGAAAAAGTAATTTTTGATAATTTAAATTTTCAAATTCATGAAAATTCTATTTTTGGAATTTTGGGAAAAAGTGGTTCTGGAAAGTCAACCTTAGTAAATATTTTACTAGGATTATTAACACCTGATAAAGGGAAAGTTTTAGTAAATAACTTAGATATAAATAACAATCTTTTACAGTGGCAAAAATGTTTAGGGTACGTCTCTCAAAACATTTTTTTATTAGATGCAACCTTAAAAGAAAATATAGCGTTTGGTGAAAAAATAGAAAAAATTAATTATAATAATTTAAATAGAGCAATTGAAAACGCAAATTTAACTGATTTTGTTGAAAATTTAACTAATGGTATTGACACAAATATTGGTGAAAGAGGTTCAAAAATTTCTGGTGGTCAAATGCAAAGAATTGCAATAGCAAGAGAATTATACCGTAATCCATCAATTCTAATTTTAGATGAAGCTACCACAGGTCTTGATTATGAAAATGAAAAAAAAATATTTGATAGTATCAAACAACTAAAAAATAAGATGACAATAATTATTGTTTCTCACAATAAAAAAACAATTGAAATTTGTGATAATCTATTGGACCTAAACAATAAAATTTAATATGAGAAGGTTATAGATATTTATATGAAAGCAAACTTAATCGATTGTACTTTAAGAGATGGTGGATATTACAATAATTGGCAATTTTCGAAAAATGATATTCAAAATTATATAAATGAAATTTCAAAAACTGGCATAAAGTTTGTTGAAATAGGATTTTTATTTTTACCAAAAGATTCAAAAAAAGGATTAACTGCTTATTGCAACAACAATTTTTTTAAAAATTTTACATTTCCGAAAACTGTAAGTTTTGGAATAATGATTAATGCCTCTGATCTAGTTAACTATATCAACAAAAAAGAGGAAGAAAAAAAAATACAAACTTTAAAAAACTTAAAAAATACTAATTTATCATTTATTAGAATTGCATGCCATTTTGATGAAGTTTTCAAAATAGAAAAATATATTAAAATTTTAAAAAAAAATAAAAAAATAAATTTATTTGTAAATATAATGCAAATTAGCGAAATTAATCCAAAATCTATTTTTAAAATTTGTAATTATTCAAAAAAATTTTTCAAATGTTTGTACATAGCTGACAGTTTAGGTTCATTAAAAAAAAGCGAAATCAAAAATCTCGTAAATGAATTTAAAAAAAATTGGCCACATGATTTAGGTATTCATGCACATGATAATCAGTCGTTAGCTTTAGAAAATACATTGTATGCTAACAAAATTGGTTTGAACTGGCTTGACAGTACAATTACTGGCATGGGTAGAGGACCAGGTAACACTAAAACAGAAGAATTAATAAAATTTTTTATTAATAGAAATTATGGTGAAAAATTAGCTTTAAAAAAACTTTTGATAAAATTTTCAAAATTAAAAAGAAAATATAAATGGGGTACCAATTTTTATTATAATTTATCAGGAAAATACAAGATACACCCCACATATATTCAGACTATGCTATCAGACCCAAGATATAAAAAAAATGATTATATGAATGCAATTAAATATTTAAAAAATAAAACTGCTAAAACTTTTAATCCATTTACTTTGCTTTCAGCGTTTAATATTTATGAGTTTAATAAAAATTTAAAACCTAATAGTAAAGATTATATTTTTAAAAATAAAAATTATAAACAAGCATTAATTCTTGGACCAGGAAAAACAATTGAAAAAATTAAGTCTCAACTTGATAATAAAATTAAACATTCAAATTTATTAGTTATTTGTCTAAATAATACAAAAACAATAAACAACAAGCTAGTTGATATTAGAGCTTTTTGTCATCCTATAAAAATACTTTCGAATTTAAATTATTTTAAAAATTACAATAATACTTTATTGTTACCATATTCTTGTTTATCAAAAAATATTAGAAGTTATTTTGATAAAAATTCCATATTAGATTATGGCATTAAAATTGAAAAAAAAATAAGTATTAATAGAAATTATATTGCTCTAAAAAATCCTTTAGCTTTGATATATACAGTAGGGTTCTTAATATCAAAAAATATTAAAAATATTTATTTTGCTGGTTTTGATGGGTATTCAGCAGATGAGCCCAATCAAGATGCAAGTTTTGAAATGATTGAGTCCTTAAAAAAAAAATACTCCAAAAAAAATATTAATTTTGCATCATTAACTAGCTCAAAGTTAAATATAAGAAAAATAAATTTAAAACAAATTAGATGATGAAAGTAAGCATAATTATTCCAGCAAGATATGGCTCAAGTAGATATGAAGGTAAACCATTAGTAAAAATATTAGGACGAGAGATGATATTAAGAGTTGCTGATATTTGTGCTAAGGTTGTAAAAAAAAATAATTTATTTATCGCAACTGATGATAAGAGAATTTCTCAAAAAGTTGACGAAAATGGATACAATTTCATTATGACTTCTAAAAAATGTCTTACAGGCACAGATAGAGTCGCAGAGACATCAAAGAAAATTAAATCTGATATTTACATAAATGTTCAAGGTGATGAACCTACAATTAAGCCAAATGATATAAGGAAAATAATTAATGCAAAAATCAAATTTCCAGATCATGTAATATGTGGTTATGATAAAATTCATAAATTTGAAAATCCATTTAGTTTGAATTTGCCAAAAGTAGTAGTTAATGAAAAAAGTGAATTAGTGTATATTTCAAGGTTAGCTATACCTGGTTCAAAAAAAAAATTTTTAAAAAAAGATTATCTTAAACAAGTTTGTATTTATGCTTTTAATAGAAATGAACTAAAAAAATTTTATTCTAGAAATAAAAAAGGAAAATTAGAAAAAATTGAAGATATTGAAATCTTAAGATTTTTTGAGGATAATATTAAAATTAAAATGATTAGATTAAACTCTGAATCAGTTGCGGTGGATGAAAAAAAAGATGTCAAAAAAGTAGAAAAAATTATAAAGAAATTATTAAAGAAAAATTAATAATATTAATTAATATTTGTGATAAATTATTGGATTTAAATAAAAAAGCTTAATATAAAAATTTTATGAAAAAAGAACTTATTTCAAATCGTTTAAACTTTGTAAAAAGAATGCGAATTTTAGAGAAAAGAGACTTAAAAAAAGGATTAAGATTAAATAGAAATGAAAGAGTAGAGGATTTTCCTAAAGGGACACTTCAAAAAATTTTTAAAAATATACCAAAATATAATCTAGGAAAATATCCTGATCATAGTGAAATTTATAAATATCTTTCAAAACATCTTAATTTAAAAAAAGAGAATATTTTATTATCATCAGGTATTGATGGTAGTTTAAAAACAATTTTTGAAACTATGCTTAAGCCTAGGGATAAAATTTCTTTTTTAGATCCCTCTTATGCGATGTATAGTGTTTTTTCAAAAATATATAAAATAAATACATTTAAAATTAAGTATAATGAAAATTTTAAATTAGATAAAAAAAAATTATATGACGTTATAAAAAAGGGTTTAAAAATTCTCTTCATACCAAATCCAAATCAGCCTATTGAAGATAATTTTAGCATTAATGATTTAAAAAAAATTTGTAATTTTTGTCGATTACACAAATGCTTAGTTGTTATAGATGAGGCTTATCACATGTATGGTGCTGTATCAGCAAAGGGCTTGTGTAACATTTATGATAATTTAATTGTTCTTAGAACTTTCTCCAAATCATTTGGACTTCCCTCAATTAGATTAGGTTATATCATCTCAAATGCCAAAATTATAAGGTTATTGGAAACTTATCGCTTATCTTACGAAAGTAATTTTTTAACAGACACTGTGGCTATTTACTTTCTAAAAAATAAAACAATGGTCGAAAATTATATTAAGAAAGTAATTAATGGACGTGAATTTGTAAAAAAACAGTTAAATAAAAAAGGAATTAGAGTTTATGGAAAAACTTCAAACTGTTTACTCATTAAATTTCCTAGTCAAATTCAACATAAGAAGATTACTAAAGCCTTAAGCAAAGAAAAAATTTATGTCAAAAGTAATTATGAAGGACTATTAAAAGATTGTATTTTAATAACTTGTGGACCAGTTACTTATATGAAAAAACTTATAAAGGTTATTAATAAAAATATATGATTATTGTTATTACGGGTGGAAATGGTTTTTTGGGCTCTAATTTAGCAAAAAAGTTTTTAACTAAGGGTCATAAAGTTTATATATTTGATAAATCAAAAAATAAGTTCAGTTTAATTAATAAAAATGCACATCAAGTTAATTGTGATCTTACTAATTATAAAACATTAGAAAAATTAAAGATAAATAAGGTCGATTTAATACTTCATTGTGCCGGACAACCGTCTGCAGCATTATCTTTTAAAGATCCAGAATTAGATTTGAAAGTAAACATTTTAGGAACGTTAAATATTTTAAGATGGGCAAAAACAAAAAATGTAAAAAAAATACTTTTTGCATCTACGTTTAACGTTTATGAAGAAAATAATTTTAAACCAAAATTGTCAGAAAATGACAATTGTAAAGCGAAATCTCTTTATGCTGTATCAAAATTAGCATCTGAGAATTACATTCGGTGTTATGCTAACCATTATAATATATCTTGGGTAATACTAAGAATGTTCAATATTTTTGGCCCAGGTCAAGATCCAACAAATAAGTCATTAGGAATGATAAATATTTTTCTTAATATGGCTATAAAGGATAATAAAATTGAAGTTAAAGGTAGTTTGAACAGATTTAGAGATTTTATTTTTATAGATGACGTAGTTGAGGCCTGGTATCAAGCAGCAATAAAAACAAAGTCAAAAAATAAAATATACAATGTTGGCACAGGTAAAAAAACAACAATTTTACAATTACTTAAAATAATCTCAAAAGTAATCAAAAAAAAAATTCAAATCTCTGAATTAAAAGGTACACCAGGGGATTTTAATGGTTGTTATAGCAATATATCTAAAATTAAGAGAGATATAAACTTTAGACCAAAAGCAAGTTTAGAGAATGGATTAAAGATATTTTACAACTGGGCAAAAAAAATTAAATGAATAAAATTTTTTGCAATATATGTTTTTGTGAAACTCAAAAATATAAAGTCATAACAAGAGCAAAAAAAATACTTTTCATTAATAAATGCAAAAGATGTGATTATGAATTTTTTTTAAATGAAAAAAAAAAAAACTTAATTCAAAATAAATTAGATAAACTGAGATTACAATCTGCAGGATTAAAATTAACTGATAAAAATAATGATTTTATTAATGGATTAAAACAAAGTGAAAATTATATTAATAACTACTTACCCAAACAAAAGATTAGAATTTTAGATGTAGGATGCTCATGGGGCTATTTTTTAAAACTTGCAAAAAAAAAAGGTCATAATTGTTATGGTTTAGAGTTAAATAATATAAGAAGAAAATATGTAAATGATAAACTTAGAATAAATTGCTATCAAGAGTTAAATCAATTTAAAAATTTAAAATTTAACAAAATATTTTTATTTTATAGTCTTGAATATATTAAAGATCCATTAAATTTTTTATTAAAGTTAAAATCATATTTATTACCTAAAGGAGAAATAATAATTTATACGCCAAATAAAAATGATCATGTTAACAGTTTATTTAAATTAAAGGAGTACGAAAATTTTTTTTATGAGGAAAATTCAATAAACTATTTTAGTCCAAAATCTTTTGAGAAGTTGTGTAAAAAAATTTCAAGAAAATATAAAATAAAAGTATTACAAGGCTATAGTTTAATTAATTTGATAAATTGGTATTTTCATAAAAAACCATTCAGCTCAGGTTATGTGGGGGAAGATAAGTTTATTGATGAATTTATTTCAAGTATTAATATTAAAAAAATGAAACTAAAAAGAGAAGAACTTGTTTTAAAAAAACTTATTTACAAGACTAACAATTATTTCAAAAGATTTTTAGAACAAAATAAAATTGCAAATATCATTGTTGTTAAAATTCAATG
>Ga0209335_10002295_pt1 | contig 20368 bp, 21 predicted proteins | sample COG_09_FD_184753 | JGI IMG/M metagenome (GOLD analysis project Ga0209335, IMG submission 184753) | Pelagic Microbial community sample from North Sea - COGITO 998_met_09 (SPAdes) (version 2) | ecosystem: Environmental > Aquatic > Marine > Neritic zone/Coastal water | place: Helgoland, sampling...
ATAGGTTTGCCTAAAATTTTAATCATTGGTTTGGGTACAATTTTAGTTAATTCAGAAATTCTTGTACCTAAGCCACCTGCTAAAATTACTACTTTCATTTATTTTTTTTCAAAATTTCTGATTTGCTTGATAGAGAAATCATAAACATTTTTATTTTCATAAAAACATTTATACCAATCTGTAACTAATCTTATTAATTCCTTAAAATCTAGTTTATTTTTCCAATTAAGATATTTTAAAGATTTACTACTATTTAATTTTAAAAGTGTTGATTCATGATAAGTGCGATTGCTGAAAACCCATTCTAGCAAATTCCAATTTTTTTTCATTTCTCTTACAATAGCTAAAACTGTATAATTACTTTTAATAGGCGGTCCAAAATTAAAAGATTGTCCATTAAGTGTATTGTTCTTCTTTAATTTACTAGCTAAAATTAAATAGCCATTGAGCACATCTAATACATGTTGCCAAGGCCTTGTGGAACTTTGATTTCTCAATTTCACTTTTTTATTGTTGAAGATTGATCTCATAATATCAGGAATTAATCTATCATTTGACCAATCTCCGCCTCCAATAACATTTCCAGCTCTACAAATAGCAATTCTTAGGTTTTTTTTATTTTTTAAAAAAGATTTAAAATACGAGTTAATAACAAATTCTGCCGAAGCTTTAGAGGCACTATATGGATCATCTCCACCCAATATATCATTCTCTGTATAACCTCTTTTAATTTCAAGATTTTTATAACTTTTATCGCTAGTAATTATTATCGAAATACATTTAAATTTTGATAATCTCAACACTTCTAATAAGTTTAAAGTCCCATTGAAATTAGTTTCAAAATTATAAATAGGATTTTTAAATGATTTTCCAACTAGCGATTGTGCAGCAAAATGAAAAATAAAGTCAGGTTTAATTTTTGTTATTATTTTATTTAGTTTCACAAAATTTCTAATATCAATATTAAAATTTTTAACATTTTTTTTTAACCTAAAATTCTTAATATTTGTCTCAGTTGATTTATAGTTATTTGAAATACCGTAAACTTTTGCACCAGAAATATTTAGCCATAAAGATAACCACGAACCCTTAAAGCCCGTATGTCCTGTTATAAGAACTTTTTTATTTCTAAAAATTTTTACTAAATTATATTTTTCCATTTAGTCAATGTATCATTTAAATAAAAAAAGAAATTAAATTTATTTTTTACTTTTGATGTTAAAATTTTCTTTAACTCAATTTCATTAGAAAAAAAATTACTTTGATATTTTTTTAAATCTTTAAATGGTGACAAATTGATACTAAATTTTGGATTAAATATTGCTATATCATTAGTAAGATGTGTATACTCTGCTGCAGCACTAGTTGAATTAGAAAATACATATAATTTAAAATTCAATTTTTTTGGTAAATGATAGATAATTTTAAGCCAGTTAATTTTATAATCATAATTATTTATATCACCAGGATGTGGCTTATAATAAACAACTAAATCATTTCTTTTCTCTAATAAATTTTTTATTATTTCTAATAATTCCTTATTTATTTTTTTTTCATAGTCTCCAAAAACTAAGATTTTGCTTGTGCTATAATTAGATTTTTTATTTTTAAATTTATTTAACCAATTATATCGTAATGCCTCGACTAATTCTAACTTTTTTTTATTTATACCTTGATTAATTAATAGATTTAGATTTATTTTACTGCTTGTTAAAATTTTTTTTGGAAGATAAATATTTTTTTTATTAAATTTTTTAGACTGAAAATAATTTAAATGCCAAAATGGTATTGTTGCATGCACATAACCGTTGGATAAAATTTTTCTTTTATAACAAAAATTGAGCAAAATTTTTTCCCAACTATGGTTTTCCATTAGATATATGCACTTTGTGATATTTGGATTAAAATAAAAAAATTTTTTAATAGAATAATATATTTTTAAATTTTCCAAACATGTTAAACCAGAAAAGGAAATTTTTTGTACATTATAACTTAATTCTAATAGTGCAAATTGAGGATCCTTTTTATTTTTCAAAATTAAAAATAAAAAAAAGAATTTCCAGGAATATATGAAAGATATATAAAAAACTTTAATTAAATCATTAAAATAAAAATAATTATCTATAAAATTTTTTTTTTTTAGGTTTTGTATTTTTTCATCTACTTTTATTTTCAAAGAATTATATGATTTATATTTTTGTGTGGGAATAAAAAAATTTAAATAAAAATAATCTTTTTTAATTTTTTTCTCAAGGCCCCTCCAGTGATCACTAACAAAAAAATTTTTATTTTCAAAATTTTTTTTATAATGACAAAAATATGATAATATCAAATTTTTACTATCATAATTAAATTTATTTATATTTGATTTTAATGAAATATTTTTCATAAAAAAAATCAATATAGCAGTTAACCAATTTCCTAAAATAAAATTTTTTGATTCTTCTATGAAGCTTTTTTTACTTTTTTTTATGACTTTAAAATTAACATTTTTTTTATATTTTATTAATATCTTGTAAATCTCATTATCTATGTTGTTTAATCTTATCTTTTTTACTCTATGATATTTTATAATTTCTAGAATCGCTAAATATTGTAAACATTTATTAATATAATCTTTCTTAAAAATATTTTTTTCATTAAAGAGCGATAAATCCCATAAATTTACATAATCATTAACCTGAAAATAAGTTCTCAAATTTTTTTTTAAAATTTTTTTTTTCCCAGTATTTTCAATTATTCTTAAAAAATTTTTTTTGATTAAACTCGAATTATTCTCAATAAAATCATTTAAATAAATCTTATTTATTTTTTTTTTTGAACGAAAGATTACTTCAGCTTGCATGAGTTATAAAATACTCTTCCAAAAATTTTTTGATGTTAGTTTTTCTAGATATTTGATAAACTATCATTGCACCAACTCCTCTAGTTAAAATAAATTTAAAGTTTTTTTTACTATTTTTTTTATCTTTTTCTAGATTTTTAATAAAATTGGCCAAATTAATCTTTTTTAAAGGACTAAGTTTTGTAATTCTTTGTATATTTTTATTCATACTGGAATAAGTATTTTCATTTAATAAACCAAATTTTTTTGAGAAAAAAAGAGCAATCTGGATACCATGTGCTACTGCAATACCATGTGGAACTTTAAAATTAGTTGTTTTTTCAATAGCGTGGCCAAAAGTATGCCCAAAATTTAATATTAGTCTTGTTCCTAAGTCAAACTCATCTTTTTCTATAAACTTTTTCTTTATTTCTAAACTTTGGTATATGAATTTTCTTAATATATTCTTGTTAGTCTTTACTTTGTGAAAGTTATCAAAAAAAAATTGATAATTTTTTTTTGATAAAAAAAAATAATGAGCCATTTCACCCAGACCAGAGATTATTTCTTTAGATTTTAAATATTTTAAAACATTGGTGTCTATTTTTATTTTAGTTGGTGGATTAAAATTGCCTATTAGATTTTTATATCCTTTGAAATTAATTGAAGTTTTACCACCAATACAACTATCGCATTGAGAAATAATAGTTGTTGGATAAAAATACCAATCAATTCCTCTAAAAATAATTGAGGATAAAAAAGATGAGATATCCTGAACAACACCTCCACCAACACATATTATTTTAGTTTCTCTTGTAATTTTTAAATCTAACAGTTTTTGAACAACTTTATGAAGATTTGAAAAATTTTTTTCATTCTCTGTGGAAGATATAACAATTTTTTTCCTATTTAAATTTATTTTTGAATTTATAAATTTATCAATTATAAAAATATTATCTTTATTTTCTTTTTTTAAATCTGAACCTATATTCTTTATAAACTCAACTTGATATTTCTTTATTTTGGATGAAATAAAAAACTTTTTCATTGTATGGTAAATCCACCATCTATTACACAATTTTGACCTGTTATATAATGGTTATGATGAGAGCTTAAAAAAACTATATAAGGCACGATTTCTTTTGGCTTTGCTATTTTATTTAATGGCACATTTTTTTTAATTTTATTCATAATTTTTTTTCCTAAAATTTTTCTTGTCAAGATAGTATCAACAAATCCAGGGCTAATTGCATTGACAAGAATATTATATTTTGCCAAGTCTAGTGCACATGCTTTAGTTAAACCAATCAAACCACTCTTAGATGATGAGTATGAAGCTCTTTTACTTTTACTTACTGATCCAAATATTGAGGCTATATTAATAATTTTTCCACTTTTTTTTGTAATCATTTTTTTAGAAGTTATTTTTATTATTTTGGCTGGTATTATTAAATTAATCTTAATAATATCCTCTATATCTTTATCTTTAACATTAAAAATTTTATCAACAATATTAATTCCTGCATTATTGATAACTACGTCAAATGTTAATTTACTAATTTTATTAAAAAAATCACCAGCTGATTTTTTATCTAAAAAATTACATTTAAATATTATCAGATTTTTTTTTTTTAATTCAAATTTTGTTGATGTTGAGTAAACTTTTGCACCTAATGATAAATATTTTTTAATTAAACAATTGCCAATTCCACTTCCATATCCTGTAACTAAAATTTTTTTTCCTCTAAAGGAGACAACCATAATTAAAATTTATTTTGAAACCAGTGTGCAAAGATATGATTTACAACTAACTGGATATCTTCTACAGGACCATAATCTGACTTAAGTGATTTTATAAGTATATGTTTATTACAATAATTTAATATTTTTCCACCATCAAAACCTAATAATGCAAAAACTTTTCCTTTTCCTTTTAACCATTTAGCAGCTTTAATTAAATTATTTGAATTTCCTGAAACAGATAAAATAATTGCAATATCACCTTTCTTAAATTTTATTTTAAGTTGATTTAAAAAAATATTTTCATATCCAGTATCATTAGCTATTGCAGTTATAACAGATTGATTTTCGTTTAAACAAACAATATTAAATGTTTTTTTGGATTTAGATTTCTTCATAATATCAAATCCTAAATCGTTAGCGATCGTTATTGCAGTTGCTGCAGCACCTCCGTTACCAAAAACAAAGATTGTTTTTTTTTTTCTTTTAACTATCTCTAATTCTTTTCTTATTTCATCTAAACTATCTAAATCTAAGTCATTTAATGAATTACTCAAATAATCAATATATTTTTTTGCAAAAACTTTGAAATTTGTTGACTCGTTAAAATGATGTTTTAGTGTTTTCATTTTTTTAAACTTTTATACCACTCTGTATCTGATGTGTAAATTTTATCAATCATTTTCATAACATTTAATGCATCTAGATATGATCCAGTTTTAACTTTGCTATTATTAATAATGATTTCTGCAAATTCATCAATTTCTAATTTCCAAGAAAAATCTTTATAAAATTGATAAATTTTTTTTTTTACATTTTTGTTGTTTATTTGCTTTGGTATAACAATAATTTTTTCTTTTCCATAAGATTTTGTACCTGAAAGAATTCCACTTAATATAATTAAAGCTTTTTCTAAAGTAATTTCTAAAGAAAATTTATGTTCCCATTGAGTTGCTGTAGAATGAATTGAAGCAATTATATTTTTTTTTGTATTTTTCATAATAGCAAAAGCATTATCTTCAACATCATATTTCCAATAAGAATTAGAAATAAAACTCTTAAATTTTTCAAATTTGCCACCAAATTTAGTAATCAAATCTAATAAATGAATTCCTTGATCTATTAAAATTCCACCACCAGAATATTTTTTATTAGCTCTCCACTCATTTTTTCCAAATGTAACTATTTTACTTTTTCCATAAATTGCTCTGAGATTTATTATTTTTCCATAAATTTTTGAGTCAATTAAGTTTTCAGCTTTTTTGACTGAACCGTGATATCTATGATTAAAGCCATATTTTAACTTTAAATTTTTATTTTTTGCTAAAATTTTTTTTAAAGATTTTAGTTCATCATAATTTTTTGCAGGAGGTTTTTCACAAAAAACATGAATATTCTTTTTCAAAAAAAAAGAAGTAACTTTTACTGCTAAGTAATTTGGTAGTGTTATAAAGACTGCATCTAGATCGTGTTTAATAAATTTTTTATAACTTTTGTAAAAATCTATATTCTTAGTTTTATAATCTTGGTTAAAACTTATATCCGAAATGCAACTCAGATTATAAAATTTGTTTTCAATTATATATTTTTTTCTTCTCTTGCCAACAACACCAAAGCCTATAATTCCAACATTTATCATAGATTAATCAATTTTTTTTTTGATATACAATAATTTGTAAATTCAACATTTTGTATTTTAGATTTGGCTAAATTTGAAATTTTTCCATGGTAAGAAAATTTATAAATGTTTGAATTCAATTCTTTTTTTAAAAAATGAGTGACCTCATTAGAATTAATTATATTGTAAGGTATCTTAATATTTTTTTTGTGATTAAATGATAAATATGACTTGGTAATTTTGTTATCAATTGTTTTTCTATTTGTCTCTCTAAGATCAAATAATAAGACATTGCTAAACAAATTTTTGCAATTTTTGAGTATTTTCTTCCATTCTGATGTTAAATGTAAAACACCATAAATTATTACTATATTATAGCTTTTTTTGAGTTGTTTGAAGTTATTATTCTTAATCAATTGAAAATTAGCTTTAGGATTTTTTTTTTTTGCGCTTAATATCATCTCTTCACTAGTATCTATTCCTGTGTAATTGAAAGATTTTAAATAAGTTTTTAATATCTTATAAAAACCACCTTGGGCGCACCCTATGTCAAGAATAGTACAATTTTCAAATAATGCTTTAGATAAAAAAAAATTTTCACCTAAGTATAGATCCTCTTTTTTTTTCCTCTCAGAGGAAAAAAAAGTTTGAGCTTCTGTATCGTCCCAGATATTAATTAATTTATTTTTCAAATATTCCTGAATATTTTTTAAAAATTTTATCTTTTTTCATAAATTTTTGCACAGTTTCTAAATCTTTTTTACAATCAACTGAAAAGGAAATCTTAAAAGGATAATTAGCAACAAATTGGCCTCCATAATTATCACATATGCGGTTTGAATCACAAGACTCAATTTTTTCCAAAAACGATTCTTTGGTCGAATTAAATTTTTTTAAAAAATCATACCTGAATGCAAAAATACCATATATTCTTTTAGCTTGAACTTTCGAACTAAATTTTTCACAATGAGGGATAGGTGCTCTAGATGTGTAAAGTACCTCTAGTTGTTTATTATTAATTATTTTTACTATATTGGGATCTTTAAATTGTTTTTTATCTTTTATTGACATTCCTAAAACTATTGAGCCAGCTTTTTTATTATTCTTAATTTCTCTTATAACTGTATCAATCATATCAGGTCTTAACATTGGCTCGTCACCCTGTACGCATACAATTATATCTTTTTTTTTTAACTTATATCTTTCACTTGAAATTTTATTTGCTGCTTCAAAAACTCTATCGAGACATCTTTTGTGTTTACTAGAAGTTGAGATATATGGAATTTTAATATCTTTACAATAATTAGAAATTTCCTTGTCACAACCTGCTACATATAACTTATCCCAACTCTTGAACAACTTAGCTCTTAAAAAAACATGCATTAACATTGGTATTCCACTTATTTTTTTTAATGGTTTTCCAGGAAATCTTGAAGCTGCCATTCGAGCAGGTATTATCCCAATAATTTTATTTTTCATTTTTTAAATCTATAAAGTTTTGAAATTTCATCATCTTTTCTTCCTAAATTTTTAGATTGTAAATTTCTTCCCAATAAAATTTCTTTATTTAATTCACTTGAAACATAAAAAGAATGCAATAATTCTAATGATTTTATACAGTCAGATCTTTGAATTACTTTTAATTTGTTATTTTTATAAAATTTCAATATTTTTTTATATAACTCAAGATGGCCAAAACCATATACAATTGGAAAATCTTCAGATTGTTTTTTACACATTTTTGGATCTGGTGTATAAATTTCTAAATTATTAACTGCTTTACCTCCTAATTGAGCCATACCTTTTGATCCTAAAAAAGATATAGAAGCTTCAAAATCATCTGGTCTCGCGGCTGTAGTTATTTCTAAATTTCCCACAGAACCGTTTTTAAAAGTTAAAGTAGCTAAAACTGTGTCCTCTACTTCTATCTTCGATCCAAGTGTTTTCATTATTGCTCTAACAGATTTTATTTCTCCATTTAAATATCTAAGTAAATCAATGTGATGTATTCCTTGATTCGTTAAGGCTCCACCATCGTGAGAAAATGTACCTCTCCAATCTGACATATCGTAATATCTTTGGGGTCTACACCACCTTACTCTTACCGAGCATATATTAATTTTACCTAATTTTTCTTGTAAAATCGATTTTTTCAAAAATTTAACTGCTTTATTATATCTATTTTGAAAAACTGGAAAAATATTTATTTTTTTTTTTTTCGATAAATCATAAATATGATTTAAATTTTTAATTCTTAATGCAGGTGGTTTTTCTAAAATTAAATCTAGTTTATGATTTTTAATAATATCTAAAGCATGCTCATAATGCATTCCAGATGGAGTTAAAATAGCCACTAAATCAAGGCTACACTCATGTATCATTTTATGATAATTATTATATTTCTTAATCTCTAGATTTTTATTTTCTTCGATAATCTCGTCACATTTTGACTCAATCAAATCACATACTGCGACGATTTTAAAGTGAGCACTTAAACTTTTTAAAATGTTTATATGATGTTTCGTAACTCTACCAGCACCTATAAAAGCAATTCTTTTTTTTTTCATTATTTTTTAAATGTTTATATGATGTTTCGTAACTCTACCAGCACCTATAAAAGCAATTCTTTTTTTTTTCATTATTTTTTAAATGTTTATATGATGTTTTGTAACTCTACCAGCACCTATAAAAGCAATTCTTTTTTTTTTCATTATTTTTTAAATGTTTATATGATGTTTTGTAACTCTACCAGCACTAATAAAAGCAATTCTTTTTTTTCATTATTTTTTAAGTATTCTTATAATCTTATTTGTATTTTTTGAACTAGTTAATGTAATCCTTGAAAAATTTTTTAAACATTTATGGTTTTCAGATAGCCTAAAATAACTAAGTTTTGATAAATTTTGAACTATTTTTTTTTTATTTTTATCTTTAAGTTTAAAATGTACAAAATTACCATGACTCGGAAAATACTCAAATTTATTATTTTTAAAAAAATTATAGAAATCTTTTTTTGCATTTATCATATCTTTTAAAATAAGATTTAATTGTGTTAAGTATTTTTTATTTAATAGTAACTTTAAAAATTCAGCTCCAAATGTATTAATTTCATACATTGGTCTTCTTTTATTAAGCACTTCAATATTTTTCTTATTTGAAATTATATATCCTAATCTTAGACCAGCTAAACCCCAAGCTTTAGATAAAGATCTAACAATAAAAATATTATCAAATTTCTTAACAAATTTTTTGGATGTTTCTTTGCAAAATCCATAATATGCTTCGTCAATTAACAACTTACAACTTAATTTGTGACATGTTTTAATCAATTTTAAGATATTTTTTTTTTCTATTATCGTTCCTGTTGGACTATTTGGATTTGCAATACATATTAAATTTGGCTTTTCTATTTCTATTTTTTTAAACAACTCTTGCAAATTTAGATTTGGCGCTTTTTTTGAAAACTCATAATTAACTTTCAAATGTTTTAAATCATATATTTTTGGATATATATCATACATCGCAAATGTAGGCTCTAAAGTAATTACTTTTTGATTTTTTTTATTGAACGCTTCGAAAATATTTTTTATACATCCATCTGAACCATGACTGAAAATAATGTTTTCTGATGATACTTTTTCATAAGAAGAAATTTTTTTATATAATCCACCCAAGTCTGGATAAGATGAGATATGTATAGGATTAATTTTTTTTATAATCTTTTTATATAAAATTTGTAATTTTGGATGTGTGTTTTCATTCTTATCAAGCCAAAGTTTGTTAATTTGTCTAGGCTTCTGAAAAATCCATGAAGGGCGTTTGATTTTATTTATTTGACTCATTTTAACAAATATATTTACACAAATTATTTAGAGCTTTTTCTTCCATTTGATCTCTTGTTTCGTGTGTAAAAGTTCCAATATGGGGAGTCAAAGTTATATTTTCTAATTTCAATAATTTTCCTTTATAAGGTTCTTTAGAAAAGCAATCCAAAGAAACCATAACATCTAATCTTTTTTTTAAAAATTTGTATAAATCATTTTCATTTATAATATTTCCTCTAGCAAGATTTAAAAGAATCGCATTTTTTTTAAGAAGTTTTAAATTTTTTAGATTTATCAAATTTGTTGTTTTTTTTGTAAGCGGTATATGTAGTGAAATAATATCACAGCTTTTTAAAATTGTATTTAATTTAGCAAAGTTAAACTTTTTGTTTTTTATCAGATCATAATAGAAAATTTTACAATTAAATTGACTTAAAATTTTAGCTAGTTTTTTGCCAATTTTACCTAAACCTATTAATCCAATTTTTTTTTTAGTTAGTAAAAAACCTTTTTTTCTCTTCCAATTAATAAAATTTTTTAAATTAATATTAAAAGCTAATTTTCTTAAAGATGCTAGCATGTGTAGCAAAGTAAGCTCTACTGTGGCATTTACATGTTCATCGTCAGTTAAGCTAAGTTTAATATTATTTCTTTTTAAATAATTAACATCAATATTGTTAAAACCAACTCCACATCTTGATATAATCCTTAAATTTTTTGCCTCTTTTAAAGTTTCTTTATTTAAAATTTCATTACCAGATAGTATTCCCAAAAGACTATCATTCATGAAAGTTTTTAACTGTTTGGGTGTTATCGTTTTTTTATAAGGATTCATTATAATTTTTATTTTTTTCTTATTAAAAAAATTTATCTTTTTTGACAAAATCTTTTTATTAAAACTAGATGTTGCAATTAAAACTGTTTTCAATTTTTATTAATTGAGAGTTATTTTTAATTTAATCATATCATATTACCTACATTAAAATATAGTATTTTATAAGATTTATTTATATATATGCATTTATGATTTTTAAAAGTTTCCAAACTATCTGTTTTAATATTTTATATGTTTTTCTAAAAATATTAGAAAAGATTTCAAATAGATTTATTATGCTTAGGTTCAAAGAATTTTTAGAAAAAAAAAGCTATATAAATAAAACTATTTTTAATAAAAAAATTTTTTTTTTTACTCCAAATGAGCTAATTAGATGGAGGGTTGATACTATTTTAGATAAAGAACCAGAGACAATTCAATGGATCAATACTTTTAACAATAATTGTATTTTTTGGGATATTGGAGCCAATATAGGATTATACTCAATTTATGCTGCTAAAAATAAAAAAAATATTAAAGTTTACTCATTTGAACCATCTACTTCTAATCTAAGAACTTTAAGTCGAAATATTAGTATTAATAAATTACAGAATAAAATTTTTATTATTCCATTTGCACTATCAAATTTAAAAAATAAAATTTTGCAACTTAAAGAAAAGCAGTTTATTGAGGGTGGTGCTTTAAATGCTTTTGGTGTCAATTATGATTTTTCTGGTAAAAATTTTTTTTTTGAAAATTCATACAATACATTTGGAACTTCATTAGATAATTTAATAGATAAAAAAGTTTTAAGTATTCCTAATTATATAAAAATTGACGTTGATGGTATTGAAGATTTGATTTTAATTGGCTCAAAAAATGTACTTTCAAATAAAAAAATAAAAAGTATCCTAATAGAAATAAATGAAAAATTTAGAAGTCAAAAAATAGAAATACTCAGAATAATGAAAAAAAACAATTTTAAACTTATAACAAAAAATCGTAATGATTTTTATTATAAAAATGATTTTGATGGTATTTATAATTATATTTTTAAAAAAAATAGTTAAAATTTAATATATTCTATTTTATAATTATTATTCTATTAATTTTGTTTTTATGCCAATATTTTTTAATTGATTTAAAAAAATTTTATTATTTTGATCATACAAAAATCGATCTCTATATTGATTAACGTGCTCTTTCCATTTTAAATCATCACATGTAATAGTATTATTTAATACAGTAAATATATTTTTTTCATTTAGATTAAAAGTCCATGAAAAATTTTTAGGTAACATTTCTTTAAACATTGGGCTCTAACAACATTCCTTTCTTCTTTTTCCAAAATATAATGCTTATTTTAAAGTGGGTAATTAGCAAAAAAATTTTCTATATAATCTAGGCATCCTTCTACAGATTTAAAAAATAAATTATTTTTTTTATTCTACTTTGATGAATGATTTTAAAATATTATTATTTTTATCAAATAGAAATGGTTTGTTTAAATTAATATTTTTTGATTTAAAAGTTTTATTATCTTGATTCATTGTTGTGTTTATTAAATTAATTAAATTATCATAATTTAAATCGGTTTTTAAAACACAAGATGAATTCATTTTTTCTCTGTCTAGTTGATATTTGGGTTGAGTAAAACAAAAATTTTTATCTCGAGAAACTGCCTCAAATCTTAATGTACTATCATTTGGAAATATGAGTAAATTAAATTTATCAACTGTATGGTAGTTGTTAAAGCCATTATTAAAAATACAATAATTTTCACTTATTCCCATAAATTTACTATATTCACTTATTTTAGTAAGAGGCTTTAGTAAAATTTTAAAATTTAAATTTTGTTTTTCAGAAATTAAAATTAATAATTGTAATAATTTATTTTCTTGATCAATATCGGTCTGATATTTTTTTCTATTACTCATATCTATTGGTTTTTCTTTTAAACCCGATATCACTAAAATATCTTCATTTGTTTCAGTATTTTTAATTGGATAGCAGTTGTTTCTAAAAGATCCGATGATTACAAAATTAGTATCAATGTAATTTTTCAAAATTTTTATTGTAAACTCATCAAAACAAAAAAAATAATCAATATGTAATTTTTTATTATCAGTTAAAGATGAGCTAAAAAAATTTTTTATATGAAACTCAAATATTGGAACTCCTTGAATAATTGCGAATTTTACGTCTAAATTAATATTCTTTTTTAAATCATAGAATTTCAAATCATAATGATTAGATGTAACTATCCAACTAGGTTTTACAATATTGCAATAAGTAATTAAGTAATTTAAAAAAAGTTTTCTTTTACTTAGTGAATTAAATTTTAAAAAACTTATAAATAATACGTAGAGGTTAATTTCTTCTAGTCTTGAATATATAATTTCAATATTATTTTCTTTAAAACTTTGGATAAATTCCTGGTTAAAAAATAACCCTTGATCATATAATAAAATTTCAACTTTTTTTGGTTTTTTAAATTTGAAACGACATTTAGAAATTAAGAAAAAAAAAGAAAAAAAATTTTTAATCATTGATTGCAGAACCACAAGTTTATCTTTATGTGTTTAATAATTTCTTCTTCAAGCTTTAAGTTAATATAAACAATTATTGTTTCCATTAACTTAATAATGATACTGTTCATTTTTTGAACAGTAAAGAAAAATATCAGTAAAAATTAATCAATTTAATAAAAAAAATTTATTTTGATCAGATTCATATCTAACATCATATTTTTTTGTAATAAATTTAATTTTATTACTTATTTTATTAACTTTTGAATTTTTTTTTAAAAAATTAATTATTTCTGATCTGCTGAAATTAATATTCTTTTTTTTTAAAAAAAATTTTTTTAAAAGATTAAATTCTCCTCTTTTATCAATTGAAATTTTATATTGACTCTGATTTTTATAAAGTTTCTTAAAATTAACTTTCTGTATTTTATAAATATCAGGTCTTCTAAAAAAATAAGTTAAATATTCAGTTGAATTTAAATCAATAATTTTTTTATAGTTTCTTTTAATTGCTTCAAGAGAAAAAATTTCTGATTTCATTCCCATCGGAAGAGAGTCTGTGAACGTATAGTCAAATTTACCTTTTATATGTTTAAGTGACAATTTATGAATTGCATTCATATCCACTAACGGATTGTCTCCAGTGAGTCTAACAAAATGCTTAAGTTTATTTTGTTCTAAACAGTCTATAATTCTTTTTAATACATTGTTCTCTGATCCAAAAAATGTTCCAACATCATATTTTTTAGACAATTCTTTATAAAAAGATTTATCATTATTTAAACTTGAGGAACAAATAATGATATTTTTTTTATCAAATTTACTAAGTAGCCTTTTTAAAATTATCTCAATAAGATTGAGACCCTTAATTTTTAATTTTGCTTTATTTTTTAATCTTTTAGATTTTGTGCGTGAGATAATTAATATAGCAATTTTTTTTTTATCAAAAAAATTCATTAGAATATTAAATTAAGTTTTTAAAAAAAATTTGCTCGTCTTTTTTAATATTATCTTTTAAAGTAAATTTTTTATTTACAATTAAATCTAATCTAGTCAACCCAGAATAGCTCGAACTTGATCTTAAAAATTTAATATTTTTTTTATCAATAGCTGAATTCTTTAAGATATTTTTCTTAGCAAAAGCAAATTTATAAAATCTCAAAAAATAATTCATCTCATCATCTGATATTTTTTTTAATTTTGAAATCTTAACTTTTTTTTTTGATTTATTTATCATTTCAATAAATTTGTCTATATCTTTGATATTTATGGAGGTTATATAATCGTTTGGTTTCTGCTTAATATCATGACATACGTGTTTTTCTATATATTTGCATTTATTTATTTTTAATGCACGACTACATAAATTAATTGCTTTTGTATTTAATCCATATCTAGAATGATCTGCATACCCGTAATCAAAACCTTTTTTTTTTAAATAATTAAAAAAACTAAATCTAAGATTTTTTTCTTTCGTCGGATAAGATTGAAATCCATACATAAAAATAACTTTTTTTTTACTACCTTTAATAAGTTTTATCAATTTAGATATTTTTTTTAAACCTAAACCAGAAATGTTAATAAATACTCTTCTAAAATTTTTAATTGCATCATTTATTATTGTCAGATTATCAGATTCAGATGAAGAAATTTTAATTAATACATTTTTTTTAAATTTTTTACAAAAATAATAGCTTTCTTCATCAAATGGCTCCAAAATTATATTGTTTTTTTTCATATACATTTTAATTATTTTTTCCCACTTGCTAAAACTTATTTCTAGTCTTTTAAAATTTTTAAAATTTTTATTTTTTTTTGAAAAAAGATTTGTTGCTTTAAAAATTTGATATTTAATAAAATTTGAATTAGTAGTTTTATGTATATTGGTAATATGTTTAACAAGATTTATATTTCCCATATGTGCTGACGCAATTTCAGTAATAAAATAATTTTTCATTTTAGCTTATTATATTTTTTTCCAATTATAAGAATTTTTATAGGTACAATTTGCACAAACATCTATTTCATTAATTTGACCTTTTTCATGTTTTGATCTTACAGAGTTTAGTTCTTTACCCTTCCAAATTTCCTCAAGAGTACTTACTTTTTTCTTTGCCTCATAATATTTTTCTGGCATTTTAACATTTTTCAGAAGCTCAAATCCTTTTTTATTATCTTTAACATTTTGAAAGGTTTCATTTAACTCTTTATCGTAGTTATTAATTCCATCCTCATCTAAGTATCCTATACAATGTTGTGCACCCCAATCATGACAGCACATCCCAACTTGACCATTGTAAGCTATCATAAGTCTTTGATAAGGCTGGTCACAGGTTTTCCTATTTGTTGAAACTAATAAATCCCCATTAGCTTTTGCTATATATTGATTTATATGGTTACTTTTTTGATAGGTTTGTATTTTATTTTTTTGTTCATCTGTAATATCTTCTAAATTTCCACCCCGCTCTTGATATTGAGTTACAACCACATCATCAATAATATCAGAAAATAAATTAAAAAAACTATCCACTTCGTTTCTTGTGGTTTTAGTCATAACCATTTGAATTTTGGTGAGTGGAAAAGTTTTATTTAACTCTTTTTTTTTTAAACAAAAATTTTTTATATTGCTGTAAACTTCACTAAATTTATTATCTTTAAATCTACCTGGTCTCATTTTTTCATATGTCTTTTGTGTACCACCATCGAAAGAAAATATAATTTGATCTAAACCTGAATTAATAAGTTTTTCTGTCTTTTTTTCATCTAATGTTGTTGCATTTGTATTAATAGATACCTCTAATACTCCAGCCTTTTTTGCTAAATCAATGAAGTCAAAAATTTTTGGATGTAATAATGGTTCACCTCTCCAGTTAAGTTTTATTGACGGAATTTGCAAATCTTCTACTTGTTTAATAATTTTTTTAAACAGATCCTCTTTCATTATTTTATCAGGAGTAACAATATATTCTCTATAACAATGAGGACACGCCAAATCACAGATAGATGCTAATTCAATATCTACACAATAAGGATTATTTAAATTATCAGAAATTTTATTTTCTATTATGTTTTTATTAACATTGGTCCAATGATCTCTGTAATCATTATATCTATTTTTAAAATCTTGGAGAATTTGATCTTTAATATTTTTTTTTTTAATATTTTTTCTTTTAATATGGAGTTTATAAGCAGCATTAAATTGCATATTTTCTATCATGAACTGATCTTTATCAAAAGTTTCTTTTTTAAGTAGTCTTGACGAACCAGCAGAAATTTTTTGATCTTGATATTTCATCATGTTTTAAACTGATCTTTTTTTAATAATTGATTTTTATTTATAGGTTTTTTCAAGGTTTTTTTAAAATAATTTTTAATTTCATTAATATCAATTCCTTTCTTATCAAACGGTCTTAAAAAAGAAATATCCTTAAGATATAATTTATCATTTTTTTTTTTAGATAAATTAAAATAAGGTGATCTTCTTAAAGTTTTAAAAAAAATTTTTTCATTTTTGAAGTAACCATTGCGTCTTTGACCAATTGACAAAAAAGAATGATTAATAGTTTCAATATATTCCTTAAGTTCGTTAGGATTTAAAGAAAGTTTAAAATCTCCAACTTTTTTAACTTTCATGTTGGGTAAAAAATGCTTTTCAAAAACCATTGCTCCATATGAAAGTGACATTACAGCACCTGAAACACCTTTTGTGTGGTCAGAAAACCCTAAAATTTTATTAAATTTTTTAAGCATTTCAAAAGATTTAAGATTTAAATCTTTTTCATACGTAGGGTAACAACTTACACAATGTAATAAAATTACTTGATTGTTTTTTAGTATTTTTAATGTTTCTTTGATTTCTTTTTCTGAAGACATGCCTGTGGATACAACAACGGGCTTTTTAAAATTTGAAATTTTTTCAATTAAAGGAAAATAATTTATATCTCCTGATGCAATTTTAAAGAATGAAACATAATTGCTCAGAAATTTAATACAATCCTCATAAAAAGGTGTGACAGATAAATGTATTTTAGCTTTTCTACATGCTTTATAATAATCTTTTATATCATTTTCATTAATTTCTAATTTTTTAAACCTTTCAAATTGAAATTTTTCTTTTCCAATGCTTTTGACATGCTGCATTACTGGCATGGTCTTTATTATTAGGTCTTCAGCTCTATACATTTGAAATTTTACACAATCAGCTCCTGATTTTTTTGCATTTTTTATTCCTTCTAACGCAAATTTTTTTTCACCAGCGTGATTTCCACCTATTTCAGCAATAAAATATGGCTTTTTTAGTTTTTCAAAATTTATTGTTTCCATTTGATAGTTGGTAATATTGTTTGTTCTAATATCCTGTCTTTGTATTGTAATGCTTTTTTCATCATATTAGGCAAAACATTATCGCCAATCTTTATGGGCTTAAGTCCTAATTTAATTAAACTTTCATTGTTTGGCTTGTAGTAATGATCTTCTTGCTCTGTTCTGGGGTTTTCTAAATTTTTAATTTTAGACTTTATTCCAATTTGGCTTGCAGCACTTATAATATTTTTTGCTATATCATTGATAGATAAGACTTCTGTATATTGATTAAAAACCCTAAATTCTCCAGTTGAAGCTGGATTGTTTGTGGCAATATTAACGCAATTTAATGTATCAATAATATTTAAATAACCTCTAGTTTGTGTTCCGTTGCCATATACTGTTAAATCTTTTCCAATTATACTTTGACAAATAAAACGATTTATCACAGTTCCAAAAACCTGATCATAATGAAACGAAGTAGACATTTTTTCGTCCATTTTACTTTCCTCAGTTTCTAAACCATAAACACATCCTTGATTTAAGTCGGTACATTTTGTTCCCCATACTCTACATGCAAATTCTATATTATTTGAGTCATGAACTTTAGATAAATGATAGAAACTCATAGGTTTTTTGGGGTATAAAACTCTGTCTTTTCGTCCTTTATGAGTTATTTCTAGCCATCCTTCTTCAATATCAATATTAGGTGTTCCATATTCACCCATGGTTCCTAATTTAATCAAGTGAGCATCAGGACAATGTTTTTTCATTCCAAACAAAAGATTGATTGTTCCAAGTACGTTATTATGTTGAGTAAAATAACATGCATCTCTACCCTTCATTGAATAAGGGGCTGAAGGCTGTTCTGCATAGTGAATAATTGTATCTGGTTTAAAGCTCTCCAAAACATCGTATAGCAGTCTATGATTTAATAAATCTCCAACAACAAAATCTATAGGTTTATTTACATTTTTATTCCACAAATCTACTCTTTCGCCTAAAGTGATTTGAGGAAAAAGTGGTTTTACATTCTCTTCATTCTCAATTTTTTTTTTAACAAAGTTATCAAGTATTCTTACATCATGGCCTTGTTTTGAAAAAAACATCGCTGTCGGCCATCCAAGATATCCATCGCCACCTAAAATCAAAATTTTCATATATATTTCGGATTATACCATTTTATAGTTTTTGTTATTTTTTGAGAAAAATTTTTTGAAAAATTTAATTTCATTTTGCTAGAGAAATTTACATCATAGCCAGCTGGAGGTGAAATTTTTTTTATTTTCATTTTAATTTTTGAATTAGTATTTATTGTATTTATCACATTATTGATACTCTGTTTTTTCCCAGAACTAAGTATATAATTGTCTTTTGGAGACTTTAATTTAATAATTTTTAAAATTTTTATAATCAAATCATCTACATATAAAAAATCTCTTTGTTGATTGCCTGTGCCATGAATATAAAACTTTTTATTAGATAATTTACACTTTATCATTTCGTGAATAGCACTTGTCTTGTGGGATGAAAAAGGTCCAAAAATATTTGAAAATCTAGCAATTATTCCTATTATGTTATAGTTTTTTTTAAAAGATTTTATTAAATTTTCACTAGCAAATTTTGTAAAACCATAAAATGAGAAGCTTTTATCAAAATTCTCTACTGACATTGATGAAGCAAAAAAAAATTTCTTACAGTTATATTTATTGCACATAGTTAATAAATTAAAAGTTGATACTAAATTATTATCAAAAGCATTTTCTTTATTATTATGGCAATAGTTCAACCCAGAGTCAGCAGCTAAATGTATGACTATATTAGGTTTAATTTTTTTAAATAATTGTTCTAATTTTTTTTTACTAGTTAGATTAATTTTTGAAAAATTATTAAAATTTAAATATTTACTTTTCTTTTTATCTATTCCATGAAATTTCATTTTATTTTTTAAAAAAAAATTAATAAAATTCGATCCTATAAATCCTGAGCTACCTGTAATTAATATCATTTCTTAATTAATAAAATTTTTTAAAAAAATTTTAATTTTTGTCATATTTTTGTTAAAAAAATTTTTGGACATATTTTTACCATGCTTATTATAATTATATAGAGATATATCATAATAATTAATCTTAACATTCTTTAATTTATTTATTTTTAACCAAAAATCATAGTCGTCTTGATAAAAGTTATTTTCGTTAAACCCGCCAACTTTTTTCCATAACGATTTTTTAAATAAAGTTCCACTACCATGTGGATATTTAATTAATTTTAAATGAGCTAAAACTTTTTGATTTTTAATAAAACTTTTTTTAGACAGCAGGTCATTTACAATCATATTAGAATATAAAAAATCTGAATTCGATTCTTTAAATTTATGTCCCATTTCTCTTGCAAAATTTTTTTCTATAAAATCATCAGGGTCAATTTTACACAAATAATTTCCATGTGACTTCTTTATTGCAAAATTCATTGTTCTAGACAAGCTTCTAAAATTTCTCTTGTAATACTTTAACTTTACTTTTTTCTTTAAAAGGTTGACAACATTATCAGTATCGTCTGTACTTCCATCATTAACAATAATTATTTCTTTTATAAATTTGGGATTATTATTATTTATACTTAAAATACACTTTGATAAAAATTTAGCATAATTGTGAGAAGGAATTAGAAATGTTATCATAAAATTTTTTTAATAATTTTTATAGTTTTGTTAAT
>Ga0209335_10002297_pt1 | contig 20354 bp, 25 predicted proteins | sample COG_09_FD_184753 | JGI IMG/M metagenome (GOLD analysis project Ga0209335, IMG submission 184753) | Pelagic Microbial community sample from North Sea - COGITO 998_met_09 (SPAdes) (version 2) | ecosystem: Environmental > Aquatic > Marine > Neritic zone/Coastal water | place: Helgoland, sampling...
TGAACAAATACATCTTTTTCTTTATCTTCTCTTTCAATAAAACCAAAACCTTTAGTTGGATTGAACCATTTTACTTTTCCTTGTAGACTCATATTTTTTTCTTACTTTTTGTTATGTTACTTTTTATTACTTATAATTAAGTAATTCCGACTTTGTTTAGATTTATTAAGGTTTTGTCAACTAAATTAAATCAATGATTGTAATAAAAATCTATTTAGTTGCCTATTAACAAGCTCATATATACAGAGTTAATATCCTCTTTATAATGGGAAAATGGCTCACAAACTTTAAAATCACAGCTGAGAAATAATTTTCTTGCAGGTATAAAAAAATTTCCAGCTCCAGTTTCTAGACTTAATTTTTTAATATCCAATTTTTTAGCTTCATTAATCAAATGGTTAATAACTTTTATTCCATTTCTTTTATTTCTAAATTTATCATTAACTCTTATAGATTTAAATTCTCCATGACTTTTATCTAAAAATTTTAAAGCACCACTGCCCACTAGCATATTATCTTCCCATAAACTCCAAAATTTGATATCAGGATTTTTAAGACCACTTATATCCAATACATGAGTGCTCCCCTCAGGAGATACTGATCTTAATTCAATAAAATGTTTAACTAGTAATTCATGAACTTCGGGATTATCAAAGTTTCCAACAATGGATTTTAACATTTATTTTAATAAATCTTCTATTTTCTTAAACTCACCAACTTTAAATATAATTGCATCATCTTTTTTATATCCATACTTTTCAGCATTCTCTTTAAATCTAGCAGGTGGTTCCATGATTGGTTCTAAAGATAATACAAAAGTACCCCAATGAGTTCCAATAACTTTTTTGCTTTTTAAATCTTGAGCCACATTTAAAGCTTCCTCGGGTGTTGTGTGGTAAATAGATTTATCAAACATCGGTTTAAAATTATATGCACCTATATTGATCATCGTTATATCTATTGGCCCATATTTTTTTCCTAAATCTTTATAGATATTGCCATAACCAGTATCACAAGCAAAAAGTATTTTTTTAACTTTATATTCAATTAGAAAATTTCCCCAGAGTGTTTTATTTGTATCGGTCAAAGTTCTCTTTGACCAATGAACTGCAGGTAAAAATGTTACCTTTAAATCTTCATTAACTTTTATTTCTTCATACCAATCCATTTCATCAACATTCTTAAATTTATTTTTTGTAAAATATTTACCAAGTTTTAGTGGAACCAAAGCCCTAGTCTCTTTAAATGGAAAATTTCTAATAGTTGCCATGTCTTGGTGATCATAATGATTGTGAGTTAATAAAAATAAATCTGTTTTTGGAATTTCATCTAACTTTAGTGCTGGTTCAGTAAATCTATCTGGTCCAAAAATTAAAGGTCCTGCATTTTTAGAAAAAACAGGGTCAGTTATTATGGTTGTATTACCTAATTTAATTAGATAGGTGGCATGGCCAATCCAAGCAATATAATCTTCATTCTTAAATTTTTCTAAATCAGATAAAACTTTTTTTCTATCTACAACATGTTCTTTAGGAACAGTCATGTCTAATTTTTTTTTCTCTTTACCAAAAGTTCTATAGTCAAATTTTACTTTACCAGATCTTATAGGAGATCCTTCCGGGTTTCTGAAAGTTCCATCTTCTTTGTGATGATAGGGTTTTTTTTCCATAGCTATAGTTAGTGAGTTATATGTAATAATTATGATTATTAAACCTATAAATTTCAACATTATTTTAGTGTATTAGTTTATTAAAAAAGAGTTGTTAGATGACCCATTTTTCTTTTGTGTTTAATCTCTTTTTTTAAATAATCAAAGAAAAATTCATTAGGACCAAATTTTTTATTTCGATAGACAGTTATTTGGCTACCAATCAGATTTATCATTTTTGCATTAGATATCTTATTTAATTTAATTTGTTCTAAATTACATACAGCTCTTACGTGGTTTTCAAATTGACTTATATTATAAGCATTTATTGTTAAGTGACCTGAATTATGTACTCTAGGCGCTATTTCATTTACATATAGATTTTCATTTCTATCTATAAAAAACTCAACACATAATGTTCCCACATATTTTAATTCTTCTGAAATCTGCATAGCCCATAATTTAGATTGTTCTAAAATTTTAGCACTAATATCTGCTGGTATAGTAGAGTATTTTAGAATTTGATCTTCATGAACATTCTCAATGGGTTCATAAATCTCATATTTTTTATCACTAAATCTTGTGATGATTATAGAAATCTCTTTTTTTAATTTAACTAATTTTTCTAAGATATAACCCTTAGAAAAATCTATATTCAATTCTTTAATATCATCAGCAGAATTTATCAGGTGTTGACCTTTTCCATCATAACCAAGAGTATTAGTCTTAAGTATTCCAGGTAAAAAATCTTGTAAAGTATCTATTTCAGATTTATTTTCAATTGAAACATAACGTGTCGTTCTAATATTTAATTTGTTGATAAAATCTTTTTCAGCTAGACGGTGTTGTATAATTCTATTTATTGACGGTTTAGGAAGAACAGTTTTAGACTGATTAATTTCACTTAAAGTTTCATAGGGGATATTTTCAAATTCATAAGTTATGACATCAGCTTTACTTATAAATTCATTAATCTTATTTTGATCATTATATTGTCCAAAGATAAAATTGTCTGCAAATTTTTGTGCAGGTGCATCTACATCATCAGAAAAAATTATAGTTTTAATTTCTATCTTTTTAGCAGCAGTAGCTAACATGCTACCTAATTGACCTCCACCTATGATTCCCAAAGTTGGTTTTGACATATTTAAAATTATTTAGGTTTTTTATTAACAGATCTGCTTTGATTAATCCGCCATTTTTTTAGATTTTGTTTAACTTTATTATTATTGGTTGCAATTATAGAAGCTGCTAACAATGCTGAATTAACTGCACCGTCTTCCCCAATCGCCAAGGTCCCAACTGGAATACCTTTTGGCATTTGAACAATAGATAGCAGGCTGTCTAATCCTTTAAGTTTTTTACTTTCAATAGGAACACCCAAAACTGGGAGTGATGTTAAAGCAGAAATCATTCCTGGTAAATGTGCAGAACCACCAGCTCCAGCTATAATAACCGCAATATTATTTTTTTCAGCATTTCTGGCATATTCGTACATCTTTTTTGGAGTTCTGTGTGCTGAGATAATTTGAGTTTCAAATTTAATTTCTAGTAATTTAAGAACTTTTTGACATAACTTCATGGTTCTGAAGTCTGACTGACTTCCCATTACAATAGAAACTTTATTAGATTTAATTTTAGACATTAGGTGTTAATTCTTTTATCACCTAAACAGTTATTTCAAATTAAAGGTTATATTTCAATAAAATTAATAGAATTTATATTTCTTATTGATATTCTTTAAAAATATATGAATTTTAAGATTGATAATCTACAGTATTGCAATTGGTCTAGAAAAATCTTTGCAATTAATAGAGAGGCTGGACTAGACGCTGTTCACGTGACCATTGTTTACCACGAGGATTTCGATGAACTTCAAAATGTTATTAATTCTTGGAATAAGCATTTTAAAGAAAATTCAGACTTAATTTTTTTAGGTAAAGATTTTAAAGATATTGAAAAAGCAAAAAAGGAAAAAAAAACAGCAATTTTTTTTGGCTTTCAGAACTGCTCTCCAATTGAAGATAATATTGCCTTAATAGAGAAAGTTCACGAGCAAGGATGCAGATTCATGCAACTTACATACAACAATCAATCATTACTTGCTACAGGATGTTATGAAGCAAATGATAGTGGGGTTACCAATTTTGGAAAAGAAGCAATTAAAGAAATGAATAGAGTTGGCATAGTAATTGACATGTCTCATTCAGCAGAAAAAAGTAGCCTAGATGCAATTGATATTAGTGAAAAACCAATTGCAATTACACATGCAAATCCAACATTTTGGCATCCAGCCAAAAGAAATAAATCAAATGATTTATTAAAAGCTTTGTCAGATAGTGGTGGAATGCTGGGCCTTTCCTTATATGCACATCATTTAAAAAATAGTACCAATTGTACACTTGAAAGTTTTTGTGAAATGACTGCAAAAACTGCAGAAATCATGGGAGTAGAAAATATTGGCATTGGATCTGATTTGTGTCTTAATCAACCAGATACGATAGTTGAATGGATGAGAAATGGAACATGGACAAAAGCTAAAAATTTTGGAGAAGGATCAAAAAATAAACCAGGCTTTCCTAAACAGCCAGACTGGTTTATTGACGCAAGAGGATTTAAAAATTTAGAAGAAGGTTTAAAAAAAGTTGGTTTTAACAATGATGAGGTAAATGGTGTTTTGGGTAATAATTGGTATAATTTTTATAAAGGAATAAATTAGTGCAAGTAGAATTAAGAGATCCAAATGTTATAATGAAACTCTCTAGATTAGGATCTTTTCATCAATCGAAATTATCTTTCTTAAGAAGTTTTTTAAAAGAATTTAAAGATTGGGAATACAAAAAAGATTTATTTAATTTAGATGAACTTGGTTTTGGTGAAGCTGTTTATTCATTTAAAAAAAATGATAGAGTTTATTCTTTAATTTGTTTTGCTAATGAACTTAGTAAAGAAGAAAGGTCAGACAGGGTAATAGCCACAAAATGGGATGCGGCATTTACACTCCATGATGGCATACCTACAAAAAAAGATATTGAAAGACTAAAGAACGAAGTTCCCAAACAAGAAGTAGGAAGACTTTCATATAAAGAGTTGACATTATCTAGAGCAAATAAGTCAGTAAGAATATTTAACCATGTAGTTGAAAGTTTAAGCAACGGGGTGCAACCAGATATTAAGTTGCTATCTAAAGTAGGTTACTTATACCGAACAACAGCAGTTTATGGTTCTGGAAAGTTTGGACTGGCTGATAGATTTAGAATTAAAGATAGAGAGGAGATTTACGGACCCTTTCGCCTAGAAATGATGCTTGTTTATTTAGTTAGACAATTTACGTTTGACCAAGTTAATCATGTAGCAAGAAATAAGAATCCAAAGAAAGCTGTTAGTTTAGACCCTGAAATATGTAGAAATCTGGGAATAGGTAACTCTACAGGATTAGGAATGGCACCATTTATTGTAAATCATCCAACATTATTAAATAATTGGATATATGCAAGAGAGGTGGCTTTAAAAAAGATAAGAGAAATAAAAAATGTTGAAACAAGGGATAGTGATTTATTTAAGGATTGTTTAAAAAAATCTATCAAAAATGTAATATCTTGGAATACAGAAAGTGAGTATCAACAAGAAAAAATTAAATTACTATTAAATGATTTAAATACTTTTATCAATTTTATTGAAAAAAAATTTGATTTCACAAAAGTATTTGCATTCAATGAAATTTATCTGTGGTTAGAAAAAAATTACGGAGAAGAGTGTATAGAATATGTTGTGTCAATGATGATGGAGCCTTATGATGATATTATTAATCCATTGATTAATACAATGAGCTCAGAGGAGGAAAAATACTTTAATATACCAACAGATCGAACTGTTTTAGAGTTAAGAACAATATTAGAAAATAAATATAAAAAAATATTAAGCATAGATTTTTCAAAAAAAGAAAATAATCAAAATTTTTGGTTTATTTCTAAAAACAAAGAAGAGCCAAGGTTAGCTGATAGATTTATGGAAAATGGATCAGACCTAGAACAACCACTAGCTATAGCAAGAGACATAAAAAAACTGCACGACTCGTTATCTGTATTTAAGAACAGCTCAACAATTGACAAATTTTTAATGGAGAATCCAGATTTAAGACACGTTATTAGAAGAGCCTTCATAATTGAAAAATTTCCTTATTCTGAAATACAAGATAATACTATTGGAAAATCTATAATGCCTATTGATATGTTAAGATTAAAATTATCTTTTTTTGGAGCTTTAAAATTTGATCCAAGATCTGATAAGTGGTTAAGAATATGCATGTTTCAAGGTGCACCATTACCAGAACAATTAAAAAATTATGACGACCATTGGGTTTACAATTCTTTGAATTAAATGAAATCTTTGAGCGAAATTGAAACAGTATCAAAAAGAGCTAGTAGAGCAGCTGGTTTTTCTTGGGGTATTGCAGAAGAAGTTGGCAAAAATATTAAAATGCTAGAGATATTTGGGATAGCAGGAATAAAAAATTTGAATTATTATTTTAAAGTTAAAAGTAAGAAGAATTTTGAAAAACTAAAACTTATTAGCAATGAAAACAAAACAACAAAACTAGAATTTTGCCCAATTATTTCAGGATTAAGTTTTTTAGATCAAGTTAGATCCTTAGAAATTTTAGGTGAAATTAAATTTGAAAAAATTGCCTATCCATTATTATTTTTACCTTTTGTAAATAGAGCTTCAGAAATTATCGGTAAAAAATTAGAATTAAAAATAGATAATAAAATTTTTTTACTTAACTATAATAACAGTATATATTCAAATTCTATAAATAACGGTGTTATAGAAATTGGAAACAATGTGGTAATTAAATTTAAAAAAAATATAGATTCTTTTGAAGAAAATGAATGGAAAGATCTTTATAAGTTATCAGAAAATACTTTTGTTGAAGAAAGTGATAGTCTAAAAAAAGCTGGCGCTGGAGCAGGGCTTACAGATAATGATTAAATTATCTAAGAATTGACATTTCTTTAATATGATCGGGTCTTGTTTCACAACATCCACCTAAAATTGTAGCACCAGCATCTTTAAATTTTTTAGCAAATTGGCCCATTTTTTTTGGAGTTAGATCATCTCTATGACCTAAGAATTCAGTAGGGTTTCCATTACTTTTTAAATAACTTTTCATGTAAGTACCTTTTTTATTAGTAGTAGTTATAAATGCGTTTAGTTTAAATCCAAAAGGAACACCTAATTTTTTTATTTCATCTAAATTTTTTTCATAGTTTTCAGGTGAAACACAAGAAAGTATTAATCCAAGTAAATTTTTATGTTCTATTTTATTAATAATATCAGAGATACTTTCGCCACTAGGTAATTGTGTTCCTTCTGAAATATGAGCACCAATTAAGTATGGTTTTTTAAAAGAATTTATAGATTCAATTGCTAATTTTATTTCTTTAACACTGCTTAATACATCAAAATAAAAAAAATCAATAAATGGATTTAATACTTTTGCTTGATCAAAAAAGTTTTCTCTAATTAAGTCATCAGCCCTATCATCAGCAACATAAGTGTCATCTTGAGGAGGTAATCCCCCAGCTATTAAAATATGAGGATTTAGTTTTTTAGCTGTGTTTGCTATTTCACCAGCTTTTATATTTAGATATTCAAATTTATTCTCAACTTTATTATCACGTAATCTTTTTCTTCTCAGTGTAAAAGTATTAGTCACAATAACTTCAGCACCAGCTTTTATAAAATCTAAATGAGTGTCTAATAAAAGTTTATGATATTTTTTCTGCAACAAAGCATTAGCACTCCATAGCGTTCCATTAGGTTCCATTCCTCTGGCCAATAATTCTTGACCCATTCCACCATCTAAAATTCTAGTTTTTTTAAAAAAATCATTATTCATTCTTATTCGTATCTTAATTTCATTAGTTTTAAACTAATGTCATAAATTAGTTTAATACTTTTACCGTTTTTTAATGATTTCCATTTTAGCAGTTACAGCCTGCAATATGGATCAAATCGGCAAAATTTTTATACATTAAGTAGGCATGTTTGTAAATTATTTCTTAAAGATAATTTTAACATTAAAAGAAAAAGATCTCCTTTCACCCTCAACATTAAAGGGGTACGCTGCATGCATCAGATAATTTGGAAATATCATAAGATCACCAACTTTCGGATTTAAATTATAGATACTTTTACTCAAAAAATTTTTTTGACCATTTATAAAGTCAATAGTTCCATTTGTTTTAATTTTTTTATTTCTAACCATTTTATTTTGATTCATGTTTTTGGGTATTTTAAGATAGCCAACACCAGATAATTGACCATCATGATAGTGAATAGGGTTATATTCATTCTTAAATTGTCTAACGGCCCAAAGGTTAATAATCTTAATTTCTTTAATTTTATTGATATCTGATTTTTCAAGATATTTTTTAATATTTTTTATTAATTCTTTAGATAATTTTTTATTTATAAAGGAATTGGAAAATTTAATTTCATTCTTAATTTGACTTACAAGTTTTGAGCTATAATCATTTTTTTTAGTTGTCGTAGATCTATCAATCTGATCATTGATTATTTTAATAACTTTTTGTGATAATTTTCCTTTGCCCATAGTTGGGCCAAATGCTCTAAAAGTTTTCATATTTTTTTATAATAATTTTAAAAACATATTATACAAACAATTTAAAACCCATTCTTATAGCAACAAACAATACAAGCCCAGCAGTTATAAGGGCTAATATACGAGAAGGAAAAATTTTTATATTTAGAAAATTTCCCAATTGGCCACCAATTAAGACTAATAAAAAAAGAGGCCAATAAGTATATATTTCGTTAATAATAAATTTCTTGGTGAGTTGACCAATTAATCCAGCTAAAGAGTTAATAAGAATAAAAAGTGATGCAGCGGTGGCTATATGTTTGGCCTTACCAGCGTTAATCAAAAAAAGTATTGGACTTAAAAAAATACCACCTCCAATTCCAACCACTCCAGATATAAATCCAATACAACCACCTATCAAAATAGAAATTTTTTTTGGAATTTCTTTATTAATTTCATTTTTGTCATCAAAAGATTTAAATTTAAAAAGTAACAAAAATCCAGCAGTGGACAGAACTATAAAAAGTAGTATTTCGAAAATTTTTTTATCTATTTGTAGAGATCCACCAATAAAAGCTAAAGGTATAGAGGATATTAGATAAGGTGTTATTAGTTTAATATTAATATTACCTGCCCTAATGTAGTTAAAACAATTTCCAGACACGACAATTATGTTACAACAAAGAGCAATAACAGGAAAAATATAATAAGGAACATCCCAAATTAACAAAAAAGCTAAATATGTAGAGCCGCCACCAAATCCTACACTTGAATATAATATTGCTGTTATAAAAAATAAAATTGATAATATAATCATTAAAAATAATTTAAATTTATGATTGTAAATATAGCACTTTTAACAGTTACAGATACTAGAACTTTTGAAAATGATAAATCAGGATCTATTTTAGTAAATAAAATTGAGGAAGCTAAACATAAATTGGTAGTTAGAAAAATTTGCAAAGATAACAAAGAAGATATTATTAAAATTCTAAAAAACTGGATAAATAATAAAGATATAGATGTTATTATTACTACGGGGGGAACAGGATTAACCGGAAGAGACATTACTCCTGAGGCAATTAATGAAATTGCTGACAAACATATCCCAGGTTTTGGAGAAGTTTTTAGAACAATTAGCCTTAAAACAGTTGGCACATCAGCAATTCAATCAAGAGCATGCGCAGTGCTAGCTAATGGTAAATATGTCTTTGCCTTACCAGGATCATCTGGAGGAGTTACCGATGCATGGGATGGAATATTAAAACATCAGTTAGATATAAATCATAAACCATGCAACTTTGTCGAACTATTTCCAAGACTTAAGGAAATATAGTTTATTTTTGGTATTTTTCTTTCCACTCAGAATATGGCATTCCATAAACAAGTTTTCGTACCTCTGGGTCAGAAATTTTAATGCCTTTTTTTTTTGCCTCTTCTCCGTACCATTTAGATAAACAATTTCTACAAAATCCAGCAAGGTTCATTAAATCTATATTTTGTACATCATTTCTTTGATTCAAATGATTAAGCAATCTTTCAAAAGTTGCCGATTGTAATTCTTTTTTTGTATTATCATCCATATTTAATTAGTATATAAATTGTTAATGAAACTTACTGGATCATATCAAATTAATTTAGAAAAACAAAAAGTTTGGGATGCTTTAAATGACTCAAAAATATTAAAAGAAGCCATACCTGGATGTCAAGAATTTAAAAAAAATTCTGACACAGAATTTACAGCAACTGCAACAAATAAGATTGGCCCATTTAATGCAACTTTTACTGGAGACATAGAGTTAAAAGATCTTAATCCACCAAATAGCTACAAAATAACAGGCTCAGGTAATTCTCCAGTTGGATTTGCATCGGGTGAAGCTAGTGTAAACCTTGAAGATCATGAGGGTGGAACAAAACTGACATATAATGTTGAAGCGAATGTGGGTGGTAAAATAGCACAAGTCGGTTCGCGGCTGATTGATATGACGGCAAAGAAAATGGCAGATATATTTTTTGGAAATTTTTCAAAATTAATAGTACCCGAACTAAATATAACTGAGTCACAAGGTAAAATTGAAAAACAAAAATTATTAAAAACAAATAACTTTCAACTGTCAAAGAAAACATTAATTTATTCAATAATTGTAATTACTTTAGTAATTTTTGGGTACTATTTTCTAGCATAAGTAGAATTTTTTTTTTTTTTAATCTTGAGTAAGACCTCATGTTATGTTGTACTTTGGTTATTACTAATTAATCGAGAAGGAGAGAGCTTGATGACAAAAGTAACAATTGAAGTTAATGGTAAAAAATTCAGTAAAGACGTAGCTGATCATACTATCTTATCAGTTTTTCTAAGAGATAATCTAAATTTAACAGGTACACACGTTGGATGTGATACTAGTCAATGTGGAGCATGTGTAGTTCACGTTGATGGTAAATCAATAAAAAGTTGCTCAACATTAGCAGCAGACGTAAATGGATCAAAAGTAATAACAATAGAGGGACTGGTTAAAGAAGGAAAGATGCACCCAATGCAAGAAGCATTTAAAAAGATGCATGGACTTCAATGTGGTTTTTGCACGCCAGGAATGGTTATGAGCGCAATTGATCTATTAAAAAATAAAAAAAATCCAACTGATACAGAAATTAGAGAATGGTTAGAAGGAAATATTTGTAGGTGCACTGGTTATCAAAATATTGTAGCTGCAGTTAAAGAAGCAGCTTCAAAAATGTAATTAAAGGAGATAAAAAATGGCAAGTTTAGTAGGTTCAAGAGTAGAAAGAAAAGAAGATAAACGATTATTAACAGGCAAAGGAAGATATACTGCTGATATTAATATTGCGAACCAAACCTACGCTGCATTTGTAAGATCTCCACACGCAAGAGCTAAAATAAAAAAAGTAGATATATCTAAAGCTTTAAAAGCCTCAGGTGTTGTTGAAATTTTGACAGGAGAGGAGATAGCTACTGATAAAATTGGTGGCCTAATTGCTGGATGGGCGATTAGAAGTGAGGATGGATCTGAGATGAAAGTTCCTGCAAATCCTCCTCTAGCCAAAGATAGTGCAAACTTTGTAGGAGAACCAATAGCTGTTGTTTTTGCAGAGTCTCTTGATGAAGCTAAAGATGCAGCTGATTTAGTTAATGTTGATTATAAAGTTTTAAAAGGTGTAATTAATACAGCTGATGCCATGAAAGGTGAGGCTATTCACGATGGAATAGATAAAAACCTTTGTTATGATTGGTTGTTAGGAGATAGAAAAGCAGTCGATGAAGCCTTTGCCAAAGCTGATAAAATTATTAAAGTAGACTTGATTAACAATAGATGCGTTCCTAATGCCATGGAACCAAGAGCCTGTGTTGTAGATTATAATACAGCTTCAGAAGAAATAACTTTATATACAACGAGTCAAAACCCACACCTTTCTAGATTAATAATGTCTGCATTCGGTGGAGTAGCACCTGAAAATAAATTGAGAGTAGTTGCGCCTGATGTTGGTGGTGGCTTTGGTTCAAAAATTAATGTTTATAATGAAGAAATAGTTTGTAGTTGGGCTTCAAAAAAAATGGAAAGACCAATAAAATGGGTTGCTGAAAGAACAGAATCTTTTTTAACAGATACACATGGCAGAGACCATGTTACGCACGCAGAACTTGCCGTAACAAATGATGGAAAATTTCTAGGATTTAAAAATGAAACAATTGCAAACCTAGGAGCTTATGCAAGAGTGTTTGGAACTGTAACGCCAACATATTTATTTGGACCATGTGCGACAGGTGTTTATATAATACCAGCTGCCTATACAAATGTTAAAGCAGTTTATACAAACACTGCACCGGTAGATGCTTATAGAGGTGCTGGTAGACCAGAAGCAACTTATACAATTGAAAGATTAGTTGAAAAAGCTGCTATGGAGCTTGGTATTGATAGAACAGAAATAAGAATGAGAAACTTTCCAACTGAATTTCCATTCAAACAAACATTAGTTCATACAGTTGATTCAGGTGATTATGTTGCTGGTTTAGAAAAAGCTAAACAAATGGCAGATTATGACAATTTTGAAGCTAGAAGAAAAAAATCAGAAGCTAATGGAAAGTTAAGAGGTATTGGAGTTTCTTCTTATTTTGAAGCATGTGGAATTGCGCCTTCAGCAGTTGTCATGTCTTTAGGTTGTGGTGTAGGTTTATGGGAATCCTCAGAAGTTAGATTTAATCCAACAGGACAAGTCTCAGTTTTTACTGGAGCACATAGCCATGGACAAGGACACGATACAACATTTGCACAAATAGCAGCTGATGAACTTGGTGTTGGACTTGATGTTGTAGATGTAGTTCATGGAGATACTGATAAAGGAACATTTGGTATGGGAACTTATGGTTCAAGATCACTAGCTGTAGGAGGAATAGCAATTGTTAATGCATGTAAAAAAATTGTAGCAAAAGGAAAAAGAGTTGCTGCAAAAATGCTTGAAGTAAGTGAAGATGAAATAGAATTTAAGGATGGTGAGTTTGTTGTAACTAAATCAAATAAAAAGAAAACTATAGGTGAGGTAGCCTTTGCCTGTTATTTACCAGGCAGTAGAGACTCAGATTTTAAATCACCACTACCAGAAGGCGAAGAGCCAGGGTTAATTGAGACCTCTTTTTTTGATCCTGCTAACTTTTCTTTTCCAGCGGGATCACATATTGCAGAAGTAGAGATTGATCCTGAAACTGGTGAAGTCAAGGTAGAAAAATATACTGCAGTAGATGATTTTGGTAGAATTGTAAACCCATTAGTTGTTGAAGGACAAGTTCATGGTGGTATTGCGCAAGGTATTGGTCAAGCTTTACATGAAAATACAGAGTACGACGAAACAGGACAACTAATTACAGCTTCTTATATGGATTACACAATGCCTAGAGCAGATAATTTTCCAGAGTTTAATTTAGGTTTTACTTGCACTCACGCAACCTCAAATCCATTAGGGGTAAAAGGTTGTGGAGAAGCAGGAGCGATAGCTTCACCCCCAACAATAATGAATGCTGTAATTGATGCATTGGGTGGACAAGAAATAACAATGCCTGCAACAGCAGAAAAAGTATGGAAAGCTTGCAAAGCACTAAAAAAACCTAACTCTAAAGCCGCTTAAGGGAGAGAAAAATGAAAACATTTAATTACCATGCACCAAAAGATATTAAAGAAGCATCAAAGCTAGCTTCAACTAGTTCAGCTTTTTTAGCAGGTGGAATGACTAGTGTTCCATCAATGAAATTAGGATTAGCAACTTATAAAGACATAATTGATATAAAAAAAATTAAAAAATTGTCTGGAATTAAGGTAAGTGGTAAATCAGTTACAATTGGTGCAACTACAAAACATGCTGATGTTGCTAGCTCCAAAGACGTTAAAAAAACAATACCATCTCTAGCAAAACTAGCTGGAGGAATAGGTGATGCTCAAGTTAGAAATAGAGGAACGGTAGGCGGATCTATAGCAAACAATGATCCTTCTGCATGTTACCCGTCAGCTTGTATGGCACTTAATGCAATCATTCATACTAATAATAGAAAAATAGAAGCCTCTAAATTTTTCAAAGGTATGTTTGAAACAGCTTTAAAAAAAGGTGAATTAATTGAAGCAGTAGAATTTCAAATTCCAGAAAAATCAAACTATCAAAAACATCCAAACCCAGCATCAAGATATGCGATAGTGGGTGTTTATTTAGCAAAATATAAAAAAGAAGTTAATGTAGCGGTTACAGGGGCAAAATCAGCTGTCTATATAGATAAAGATTTATCAAGAGCTCTATCTTCTAGTTTTTCATCATCAGTAATTGATGGTACGAAGTTAGATAGTTCAGAAATGAACACAGATATCCATGCTTCTGGTGATTTTAGAGCCAGTTTGGTAGTTACATATACTAAAAAAGCTGTTGAAGCTTGTTAGTTAAGATCTATATTTTTCCAAATGAAAAATTCATTTGATGAAAAAATTTTAGAAGAAGCTCATGACTGGGTAAAAGCAAATCAAAAAGTAGTACTTGCAACCGTAATTCAAACCTGGGGATCTTCCCCTAGACCTACTGGCAGTAGAATGATCGTAAATGAAAATGGAGATTTTTCAGGGTCAGTTTCTGGCGGATGTGTAGAGTCTGCAGTTGTCAGGGAATGTATTGGAATTATTAAAGACAATAAATCATTCAAAAAAATAGAATTTAAAGTGTCTAACGAAAGTGCTTGGGAAGTTGGTCTTGCCTGTGGTGGTGAAATTGCAGTTTATTTAGAGCAGGTAAATTAATGCAATTGAAAATTTTACAGGAAATAATTAAAAAAAAAAATGATAAATCTGAGTTTGCAATAGTTACAAATTTAGAAACAAGTAGTAGTGAAATTTTTGAACTAAACAAACCTATTAGTAAAAATTTTGAAAAATATAAAGATCAAATAAATGAATTTTACAAAAATAAAAAAAATGGTGTTATTGAGAACACAAATATATTTGTAGAAACTTATATTAGACCAATTAAAGTTATAATTGTAGGAGCTGTGCATATAGCCCAATATCTTATCAATTATGCTAAAAGTTTAAATTTTGAAATAACTGTTATTGATCCAAGAGGATATTTTGCAACAGAACAAAGATTTCCAGGTATGGAAATATTGAATAAGTGGCCAGATGAAGCTTTTAAAGAAATTAAAACAAATTCAAATACAGCTTTAATAGCATTAACCCATGACCCTAAAATTGATGACCCAGCATTACAACATGCTCTAAAGAAAAAATTTTATTATATCGGAGCTTTAGGAAGTAAAAAGACACATGCAAACAGATGTGAAAGATTAAAAGAATCAGGATTTAATGAAGATGAAATAAATTCAATTCATGGACCGATAGGAATTAAACTAGGTGGAAAATCAGCTCCAGAAATAGCACTATCTATAATTGCACAATTAGTATCAGAAACTTATAAAAAATGAAAAAAACTTTTGGCTTTATGATGGTTGGGACTAATAATCTTGTTGATTCAGAAAAATTTTATAATGCAATATTTTTACCATTAGAACTTTGTAAAGTTTTAATTACCGAGAGATATATAGGCTATGCTCAAAAAGATAATCCTAAAGAAATAAAATTCTATATTACCAAACCTGTTAATAAAAAACCTGCTACCTCTGGCAATGGTACACAAATCTCATTTTTAGTAGAAACCAAAAAAAAAGTTAATGAATTTCATTTGATTGGATTAAAAAATGGTGGCACGAGTGAAGGGTCACCAGGAATAAGATCAGGTGATTATTATGCTTATATACGTGATTTAGATGGAAATAAAATTTGTGCTTATTGTATATTGGGTAAATAATGATAACTGCAATTTTACTTGCTGCTGGTGAGTCAAAAAGAATTCCAAACGAGAATAAATTATTAAAAAAGTTTAGAGGAAAACCTTTAATCAATCATATCTTAAAATCATTGATAAAGAGTAAAGTTAATAAAATTATTATAGTGCTTGGTTATGATCATATTAAAATTAAAAAATTAATTTTAAAAAGTAAAAAGATAACTTTAATAATCAATAGAAATTATAAAAAAGGAATTTCCTCGTCTATAAAGTTGGGCCTTAAAAAAGTAAGTAAAAATAATAAAGGTTTTATGATTGTTCAATCAGATATGCCTTATATAAAATCATCTCATATTGATAAAATTAAAACCTCAATTTTAAAAGAAAATAAACTAGTTCATGCATTAAAATACAAAAATAGATTAGGAAACCCAATAGGTTTTAATATTAAAGTTTTAAATAAATTTAAGAAGATAAAAGGAGATATAGGGGCAAAATATATGGTTAAAAGATTAAAAAGAAATACAAATTTTATAAATGTTGTTTCTAAAAAATTTTTTAAAGATCTTGATCTAAAAAAAGACTTTAATTAGTTTGAATAGGGTTGCCTTTAAGCCACACACTGTCTTCATTTTCGTAATGCTCTTTTTTCCAAATAGGAGATCTTTTTTTGATCTCTTCGATTATATATCTGGATAAGATATAAGCTTGGTCTCTATGTTTACATCCAACTGCAATAATAATACTTATTTCACCTAAACTTACATGTCCCTTAATATGTTCAATAAATACAGCCCTATCTTTTATATTTAGTTTTTCATCAGTTTCTATGTATATCTCTTCAAAACTTTTTATAACTAATTCGTCATGACTATCGTAAGTCATAGCTGTAACTTTTTTGTTATCATTAATATTTCTAACAGTTCCAGTAAAAAAAATTGAAGCACCAAATGCTGAGGATGCAATAAAAGTTTCAGCTTTTATGATCTTTATTTTTTCTTTTTTAATATCAATAATTTTTGTATGTAACATCAACCCCCACCTATTGGAGGTATAATTGCAATTTTTTGATCCTTTACAATTTTATAATTATCATCAATAATATTGTTATCCTCTGAGCAAAAAGCAGAAGTTTCCACAATTTTTTTAAAGTTTTCATTGCCTTTAAAATTTTTATCTAAATAAGTAATTATTTCTCTTCTAAAATCTTTAATTTTAAGTTTTTCTTTAATACTAAACTCTAAGTAATCTCTGTTACTAAATTCTCTACTTGCACCAAATAGCTCAAGCTTAATTTTCATAATTAAAAAATATTATTTAAAAATTCTGGTAGTCCATCAGGATTTTTCCATAACCCACTTTTTCCACCTTCTTTAATTAACAATCTAACATTATCAATTCTAAGATGTGGATTAACAATTTTACTAAGATCATAAATTGTAATGAGGGCAGCATTAACACCCATAATCGCTTCCATCTCAACACCAGTTTTGGCAACTGCTGACACTACACAAAACACCTCTAAAGAATTATTTTCTTCGTGCATTATAATTTTAGTTGCAGTGTGGTCTATTGGCAGTGGATGGCACAAAGGTATCAATTCGCTTGTTTTTTTAACACCTAGGACAGCAGAAATTTCAGCCAAGGTAACAGGATCACCTTTTGGCATTTTTTTGTTTTTAATTAAATCAAAAACTCTTTTACCAACAAAGATCTTACCCGAAGCTAAAGCTCTTCTAAAAGTTTCCTTTTTTGCAGAAACATCCACCATATTAAAAGAGTTTTTTTTAAAAATTTCTTTCGCCCAATCATTTAAATCTTCATGATTAATTACTTTTAAATTTTTCACTATCCTCCTGTACTAGATAGGTTTGGAGTAATACCAGTATCTCCAAGCTCTAAATAATGTGACTCTTTTTTAAGATGTAACTGCTTAATGATAAGATCTATAAGCTCTTCCTTTTGAGCATCTTCTTGTAAAAGATGTCGTATATCAATTCCTGTATTTCCAAATAAACATAATCTTAAATCACCCCTAGAAGTAATTCTTAATCTATTACATGTTTTGCAGAAATCTTTAGAGTAGGGAGCAATTAATCCAAATTTACCTTTAAAATTAGGATGTATAAAATTTAAAGCAGGCCCAGCATCTTTACCATGAGTTTGATATATCCAGTTATTTTTTTTTAAATAATCTTTAAAAATTTTTGAAGGAACATGATTCTTTTTAAAGTAATCTAAATTGTCACCAGTTTGCATTAATTCTATAAACCTAAAATCAATTTTATTATTTCGGATAAAATTGCCAAATTTTTCAAAATCTTCAAAAGTGTCATTTATCCCTTTTAATAAAACAGCATTAACTTTTATATTTTTAAAGTTTAATTTTTGTAAAATTTTTATACCATCTAAAATTTCAAGGAGCCTGTCATGTCCAGTGAGTTTTTTAAAAGTCTCTCTATTTAAGCTATCTATACTTATATTGATTCCATCTAAACCTGCTTCGTGCAGTTGTTTAGCAATTTTATTTAAACGATATCCGTTAGTAGTCATTGTAACTTTAGGAATTTCTAAATTTTGTTTCATATTTTTAAGGATATCAAAAAAATCTTTTCTAACTGTGGGTTCCCCACCAGTTAATCGTATTTTGCAAACTCCAAGCTCAGACAATGCTTTTGTTAATCTTGAAATTTCTTCAGCAGACATAAAACTTCTAACATCACCAGGACTTTTTTTATATCCTTGAGGTAAACAGTATGTACATTTATAATTACAAACATCTGTAATGGACAATCTTATATAAGGAAATTTTCTTCCAAAAGTATCAGTAAGTGTTTTCATTTTTCAACGTCACAATATTAACATACTAAAAAAAATTTAAAACAATCAAATGAATGAAATTAAGCTATTTCTTATTATAAAAAATTAGAAAAGATACTTTTTTAAAACAAGATAATATTTATTAAGATTAGTTTTTTCATCAAAACGATTAATATTATTATAACCAACTATACCTTTTTTTTTCATAGTTATTTTATTGTTATATATAATTTCTATTTTATGAGCTAAATCTTTATAGTTATTCATTTTAAAAAAAATACCAGCTCTTCCATTTAATAAAATTTCCTTAGGTCCAGTGGGACAATTTGTTGAAAGAATCATTTTTTTTAAACATTGAGATTCAAGGAGCACATTTGGCAGACCTTCATAATTAGATGAAAGTATAAAAACATCAGATTTTTTAATATAATTATAAGGATTTGGTAAAAAATTTAAAAGCTTAACATTTTTTCTTAAATTATTAAGATGTATATAATTTTTTAAATTGTTAAATTCTTTTCCTCTCCCTGCAATTAATAATTTAATAGGCACTTTATCTTTTAAATATTTAATGGCCTCTAAAATTAATATTTGATTTTTTTGTTCAGTGCATCTTCCAATGTTGATTAACTTTAAACTCCTGCTATTAAAGAAATTAAAATCGAGTCTTACTCTACTTCTTTTTATAATTTCTTGTTTATTTATTGGGTTGTAAACACAAGAAGAATTTACATTAAATTTTTTTTTTAAAAGTTTTTTGAACTCAAGACTATTAACAGTTATTTCATCAGCTAAATTTAATATAAATTTGTACAAATAATTTTTAAATTTATTTTTAGACCATCCACTGGGAGCTGTATTTGACCTAGATACAACTTTAGTATTAAAAAATTTTGCAATTATTATTGCATACCAATTTGCTTGAAATGAAAGTATTAAAAATTTTCTATTAATTAATAAAGTTTTAATTAACAAAATTATACAAATAAAATATTTCAAATAAACCGGGCTATTTTGCCATCTATTACTTTTAGGAGATATTATTTTTATTTTTTTATTTAGTTTATTCTTAAATTCTTTGTTTACTGTTATCACAAAAATTGAATTAATTTTATCTGTAAGATAATTAGACAAGAGAAAAAAATTTTTTTCAACACCACCACCTTTAATATGTGGTATAAAAATTAACAGTTTCTTTTCCATTTTGAATTATTTAAAATAAATTGATTATAAGTTAGATATTAATTTTTTTTTAATTATAGAATGTTATAATAAATTATATGTCAAAAAAACCATTAGTTTCTATATTAATTGCAAGCTTTAATAAAGAAATGTATGTCAAAAGATGTATAGAGTCTTGCTTAAGCCAGAGTTATAAAAAAATTGAAATTATATTTTATGACGACGGATCGAAAGATAATTCTTTAAAAATTGCTAAAAAATATAAAAAAATAAAAGTTTTAAGTAATAAAAAAAAAAAAAGTTTTTCTAAATTTAATACTTATCCTCAAATTAATAGTTATTGTGAAGCTTTTAAAAAATCTAAAGGAAAAATTATAACTTTTTTAGACTGTGATGATTTTTATAAAAAAAATAAAGTTTCTGAGATTGTTAAATATTTTATTAAAAAAAAAAAATCAACTATAGTATTTGATAAACCGATATTTTTTTATGTTAATAAAAAAACATCACAACCATTTAAAAAATCTAACACATCCTTTAAAAAAAATATTTGGCCTATCTTTCCTCCACAGAGTTGCATATCTATTAAAAGAAATTTTTTTAATAAATATATTAATGATATTAAAAATAAAAACTTTTCTATGTTAACATTAGACTTTAGACTTGCTGTTCTAGCAAATACAGTTTTAGATAATTTTTTTATTATGAATAAAAATCTAACGTATTATTTTCAAGATACTGAAGGTGAAAGCTCAAGTAAATTTAAAAAAT
>Ga0209335_10002304_pt1 | contig 20323 bp, 19 predicted proteins | sample COG_09_FD_184753 | JGI IMG/M metagenome (GOLD analysis project Ga0209335, IMG submission 184753) | Pelagic Microbial community sample from North Sea - COGITO 998_met_09 (SPAdes) (version 2) | ecosystem: Environmental > Aquatic > Marine > Neritic zone/Coastal water | place: Helgoland, sampling...
CCCGCTTGCGGGTCGGCTTGACTTGGCTAGTGGCCTCGATAAGGCCAGTATATATCTTTACATACAGTCCTTATAATACTCGTCCATACCAACCGTCCAAGGGTCAGAGTCACCGTATAAATCCTCGCAATTAGCTTGATGCAACAGGCTTTGCGCCTCATGTTGTGCATCAAGGTATTCTTGCATATCGTAATCTAGTTCTATGATAATATCGTCCATAACTTTCTCCTTTGTGTGAACCAACGCACGGAGCTTCGTGCGGTGTGCCCAACGTGTAACTGCATACAAGATCGCGCCGCGCTCTTGCGCGGGAATGGTCAACCCCTTTAGCCAGCTTTGCTGGGCAAAAGAATTTCAGCAACGCGGCCGCGCACTCTAACCTAGATGACAAGAGCAAACATAAGAACGCGCGGTGAAATTGTTTTGAGGGTTGACGACGCATCTTGTAGTGTCGGCACGCGCCTTGAGCACAGTCCGCACGGAGGTTCGTGTGTGTGTGTCCACGGTAGCACGCTTGCGATTGTCGTGTGCGCAGCACAACACGACTCGCATATAGCGTGCGGGGGCATGACATCAATATCTGCGAAGAGCTATGCCTTCGCACCAAGAGGTGACAACGCTTCAGACCGCATTAGAGAAGATCGGAACGATCTACTCCTGTGGTCTGATCTGCGCGTTGTGCCTCTGGCAGCACGCCTACTGCGTGCGGAAGTTCTGAAAGCAATGGCGCGTAAGACGCTTCGCCCAACGTGGCGAAGAGGCGCAACATACAGCACCTTGCGTCAGCGATACTCACCGCGCTTGCGCGGCCGAGACTACAGGCTCGGGCTTGCTGAGTAGCGCGGCCCACCAAAGGGGGGAGACGCCCAGTATACAGTGTGCTATATTGTGCGTTGACAGCAGTTCTGAGAGCCCTCTAGAAGGGGGGTAAGGGGGGATGTAAGCTAATGAATAAGATGACTGGATTAAGACCAATAACCACAAGACAGAGGGCTTTGGTTGAAGCGTATGTAGCAAACGGCGGAAACCTAACCAAGGCCAGCCAAGAAGCAGGATATGCAGCGGGTGATAGCGGAAGAGTCAGCGCACAGAAGGCTATGAAGACTACGCATGTGCAGCAGTATATGATGCAAGTGATGGGTGAGCAGTTTAGCAAACATGCTGCAATGGCTGTAGGACAGCTCGCTGGGCTAGCGAAAGGGGCTAGATCAGAGTACGTTCAGCTTGAAGCCAGCAAGGATTTGTTAGACCGTGCTGGGTTTAAACCGATAGACCGATCACAGGTGCAAGTGGCTGGGGATATTCGAGTTAGTATCGACCTTGGGTAAGGGGTGGGGGGGTTAAAACTCGGACACTCTGTTTGGTTACAGGTCCACCACACAGGATTATTGTCAAAAAAGCCCGATGCCTCTAAGCTAAAATTATTTTGATATAGAAAGGTTCTGAGATATGAGGGTAGGTGTTCTAAGTGCTGTACTAAGATTAATGAAGAGGTCTGATGATGACACCAGCTTGGCAGAGAAAGTCGGGGCAGAACCCAGAGGGGGGCCTCAACGAAGAGGGCCGAAGAAGTTACAACAGGGAGACAGGGGGCAACCTCAAGGCTCCAGTGAAGGGCGCGGCGGACACTCCAGAGAAGTTAAGACGGAAGGGGAGCTTCCTAGTAAGAATGGGAAGCGGGGCAGGCCCGTTGGAAAAGGACGGAAAGAAGACAAGGCTAAAGTTAAGTCTTGAGGCTTGGGGTCACAGTGGAGATAAAGCCTCGGCTGTTTCTAAGGGTCGGTCATTGTTAAAACGCTACCAATCAATGAAGGAGAAGTAGGATGTGTATGGGAAGTGGAATGAAGAAGGGCTTGCTTAGTGGCATAGTTGATATGCTAAAGAACTCTGCTGGTATGAAAATCACGCCACTGGGCCAGATGCTTACTAAGAGTGGTGCCATGGAGAAGAGCGCTGGCAATCAGATTGCTAAGGCGGTTAGTGCAACGCCTACCTCTGCTGGTAAGAATGTTCCTAAGCAGTTGAAGTCGGTAATGAAGCGCACTTTGCTTGGGGGATTCCTTAACAGATGACATTCATGCACACGATCAATGAGGGCGACCGTGAGATTCTACGGCGTGTTGTTAAGACTGTGCATATGAAGCACTACCCCAAGGACTTCATTACTAACTATGAGGCCGATAAGATTATATCCAGCATTGCTCCAGAGGTGGTGGATACCTTAATGAAGGTTGGTAAGGACTTTAAGATTGATCGACTTTAAGTATAAGCCAGACGGTGATGTGCTAAAAGCGTTCATGAAGGACGATACTTTCTTTCGTGGTGTTCGGGGGCCAGTTGGTAGTGGCAAGTCTGTTGGCTGCTGTGTTGAGGTCTTTCGCCGCGCCTTGAGTCAGCAGAAGAATGAGAATGGATTGCGCCGTTCACGCTGGGCAATCATTCGGAATACCAACCCACAGCTTAGAACCACAACCATTAAGACTTGGCTTGATTGGTTTCCAGAGGAAGACTGGGGTAAGTTCCGCTGGGAGGTTCCATACACTCATCACATTAAAAAAGGGGACATTGATCTCGAGGTTATCTTCTTAGCATTAGATCGTCCTGAAGATGTCAAGAAGCTGCTGTCGTTAGAGCTTACTGGCGTTTGGATTAACGAGGCGCGTGAGATTTCCAAGAGTATCATTGATGCCTGTACGATGCGCGTTGGTCGCTTTCCTTCTATGCGGGAAGGTGGGCCGAGTTGGTCAGGAGTTATTGCTGACACCAATGCGCCAGAGGAAGACCACTGGTGGCCGATTATGTCTGGGGAGGTTCCAATCCCAGATCATATTCACCGTGAGCAAGCACTGATGTTGCGCAAGCCAGACAACTGGAGCTTCTATACCCAGCCTTCTGGAATGGTTGAAACAAAGTCTGACGGGGAGTTAACTGGCTATGAGCCTAACCCCAAGGCTGAGAATCAAAAGAATATGTTGAAGAGTTATTACACTAACCTTATTCGCGGTAAGACCAAGAGTTGGATTGATGTCTATGTGATGAATCAACTCGGCATGATCCAAGAGGGAAAGCCAGTGTATCCAGAGTTTGTTAAAGACACACACGTTGCCGATGAGCCGATTCCAACTGCTGATGGTATTCCGCTTTACATTGGCCTAGACTTCGGGCTTACCCCTGCTGCTGTCTTTGGGCAGAAGGTTAGGGGTAGGTGGTTAATACTTTCTGAGATTGTTGCTATTGATATGGGCATTGTTCGGTTTGCCGAAGTGCTAAGACAAGAGATAGCAACTAAGTACGGCCACTTGGACGTTCACATTTATGGCGATCCCGCTGGGGATTTTAGGGCACAAACAGATGAAAGCACTCCGTTTCAAATACTACGCGGCGCGGGTCTACGGGCGACTCCGACTCATTCTAACTCTGTCGATCTTAGACTTGAAGCTGTTCGCGCTTCGCTCACGAAGATGGCTGAAGGAAAACCTGCGTTCCTAATTGATCCTCGCTGCCTGACAATTATCAAAGGCTTCGAGGGAGGCTATGCTTACCGTAGGATGCAAGTGTCAGGTGAGCGCTTCGATGATAAGCCAGATAAGAATATGTTCTCTCACATCCATGATGCTTTGCAGTATCTTATGCTGGGCGCTGGAGAGGGTCGTCAATTGATTTCTGGGCAAAAGCCAATGGTTGCATTTAACGCTAGAAAAGACTTTGATGTCTTTACTAGAAAGCCCAAGGCACCTCAAAGACGACAAGGTATGTGGAGTAGGATGTAAGATTGTGCGTTGATCTATAGTTTATTCTGTGCCTATCAACAACAAACTGAAGGAGATTGAGATGTGTATAAAACAGATTAAGAAGATTGTTATGGCCCCAGTAAGGGCTATGCAAAACATTGCTGGTGGTATTGGAGATGCGCTTGGTATCAATGGCGGCGGCGGAACAGCTACTCCACAAGCGCCAGTTGTTGATGAGATTGCCGTTGCAGATGCCGCTGCAACAGCAGAGGCAGCACGCCTTAGACAGATTGAAGTTGATCGTCAGAAAGCAGCAGAAGCCGCACTAGCTTCAGAAGCTGAACAGGCTCGTCAAACAGAAATGACTGCTAATATTACTGGCACTACAAATGGAAATCTTTCTGAATCTTTATTGCAACGTAAAGCAAAGCGTGGCGGAACTGGCCGTCGCTCATTGATCTCTGGTTCATCTGGCGGTCTTGGTTTCTTCAGTAGGTTCTCATAATGGAAGCAATGGATTCAAAAGGAACGGCACAGAAGTATCTTAAACGGTACGACAAAGCCAAAGCGCATCGCGAGAACTTCGTTCCGTTGTTTGAAGAGTGCTATGAGTATGCACTACCACAACGTGAGTCGTTCTATTTTGAAACCGCTGGGCAACGTAGAGATGATAAAATCTTTGACGAGACTGCTGTAGTTGGCGTTCAAGAATTTGCATCACGCTTGCAGTCTGGCCTTGTGCCAAACTTTGCGCGTTGGGCTGACCTCATTGCTGGCAGTGAAATCCCAGTGGAAGAGCGTGACCAAGTAAACAATGATCTTGATGAAGTAACTGATTACATCTTTGAGATATTGCAGAACTCTAACTTCTCACAGGAAATCCATGAATCCTTTATGGACTTAGCTGTTGGCACTGGCGTTCTATGTGCTGAAGAAGGGGACGCGATAAACCCTATTGTCTTCTCAGCAATCCCACTACCTCATGTGGTTCTTGATACTGGGCCTGACGATAAGATCGACCATGTATTTCGTGAACGCTCTATGCGGTACTCCGACCTAGAGTATATGTATCCAGATGCACAACTTGATTCGCGCTTGCAGAACTCTGTTACTAACAATCCTGATGGAACGATTAAGATACTAGAGATCGTTTGTAAGGACTATTCTCGCCGTAATGAAGATGCTTTCCTTCGTTATGCAATTGATATGAACACTAAATCAATTATCCAACAGGATACATTCGTTGGTGTTGGATCAAACCCATTCATTTGTTTCCGTTGGTCTAAGTGCGCTGGTGAAGTCTATGGCCGTGGCCCATTGATTAATGCACTGTCGGCAATCAAGACCACCAACCTAACCATTGAGTTAATCCTAGAGAATGCACAGATGGCAATCTCTGGTGTTTATCAAATGGAAGATGATGGTGTGATTAACGTGGACACAATCAATCTAGTCCCAGGGTCGATCATTCCAAAAGCCGCTGGCTCCTCTGGATTGCAAGCTATTCAATCTGCTGGCAGCTTTGATGTGGCTAATTTAATCCTTTCCGATATGCGCCAGAATATTAAACGTGCGCTATACAACGATATGCTTGGCAACCCAGATCGCACTCCTGCCTCTGCGACTGAAGTTACTGAGCGTATGGCTGATCTTTCTCGCCGTGTTGGCTCCGCCTTTGGCCGACTGCAAGCTGAGTTAGTTCAGCCAGTTCTTCAACGTGTGGTTTACATTCTAAAGAAACAAGGACGCATTTCTCTGCCAACAGTTAATGGCCGTGAAGTTAAAGTGCGCTCTGTTTCGCCACTTGCACAGGCTCAATCTAATCAGGACATCAATTCTATTTCCCAGTTCTTGCAATTGATCCAAGCAAACTTTGGCCCACAGATGACAAATATGTTGATTAACACAGAGAAATCTGCTGTCTATCTAGCACGTAAGTTCGGAGTGCCAGACAGTTTAGTGCGCGATGAAGAAGAACGCAAACAAATTGCTGAGATGATGCAGCAGATGGCACAGATGCAACAACAACAAGGAGCGCCGATTGCCCCCCAGTAATCACTTAGGAATGGACGGATTTCGCCGTACTCAGAGTGAAGACGCAAAAGTTAGCCTAGATGTAGCAAGCCTCTTTTCCACAGAAAGTGGGAAGGAAGTCTTAAAGTATCTACGCAGTATTACGATAGAAATGGTTAATGGCGCAGCGGTTTCCGATGCAGAGCTACGCCACATCGAAGGGCAGCGATATATCGTTGGCCTCATTGAATCGCGCATCAGACACGCACATAGGGTAAAATCAAATGGATGATACAACTCAAGGCGGGTCGCTTCTCAATGAGAACACAGAAGCTCCCGTTAACGCAGAACCAACACAAGACTTTGTAGTCGCAGAACCAGAGCGTCCAGCTTGGCTTCCTGAGAAATACAAAAGCCCAGAGGACTTAGCTAAGGCTTATACTGAACTATCTTCTAAGCTGGGCCAGAAGGAAGAGGACTTCAAAGCAAAGCTTAAAGAAGAAATGTTTGTTGATCGCCCAGCTAGCTCTGGTGATTACCAGCTTCCTGATGTGGTAGATGAATCCGCAGTGGACAATGAATTACTAAAGTGGTGGTCTGAAACATCCTTTAACAATGGCTACGGCCAAGAGAAGTTCCAAGAAGGCATTGAGAAGTTTGCTGAGGTTCTGCATTCTTATTTTCCAAATGCCGATGCTGAGATTGAAAAGCTTGGTGACAATGCCAATGCTAGAATTGAAGCAGTGAGTTTGTTTGCTAATCAATTCTTTCAATCAGATCATATGCCAGCCATTGAGCGCATGGCGGAAACAGCGGACGGCATTGCCGCTATTGAATATATGATGAGCAAGATGAAGGCTCCATCAATGAATGTCAGTACACAAGCTACTGATCGAATCAGCGATGAGCGTCTTCGTGATATGATGAAAGATGAACGCTATTGGAATCCTTCTAAGCGTGATTCGGATTATATCAATCAAGTAAACTCTGGCTTTAAGAAACTGTATGGCTAAGGTTTTTACTTACGCTGGGTCAATGCCAGTAGTAGAATCAACGATGAGCCATGCAATAAGACTAGCAGACACAATGCTTCCGCAGAATGTTAAGGAATGTTTTCTGCATGGCTACAGTCCTCTTAACGCTTTAGTTGACAGGCTAGATGATGATGTTTGCTTAACTATACTCGACGGTAAAAGACCAGTATCAATGCTCGGCCTTATTGAAACATCGCCGCGTACTGCTTCTTTGTGGCTGCTATCATCTGATTTGTTCTACACAAAATGGTTCAGTGTCTTTCGGGTTTCTAAAAAGCTGATAGATATGTTCCATAAAAAATACTACCGCATTGAAGTCGATGCGTTAGTTGAGAATAACAAAACCATAGAATGGTTGTTGTGGCTTGGATTTGTTCCCGAAGGGGAAAGTGAACTAGAAGGAAACGATATTGTTCATTTTGTGCGTTGCAATCAATCCAAGAATAACATCTATAATTTTCCATCACGGCCCGTGATGCACTGAGCGACCCGCAAGGATACTCGCAAAGAGGCTGCTAACGGATACCCGACCAACCGCAACTTTAATCACAGGGCTTTAAAAATGGCTAACACAATAGACCAAGCATTTATCAAGCAGTTTGAAACCGAAGTACATATGGCTTATCAGCGTATGGGTTCCAAGCTGCGCAACACAGTTCGTTCCACAAATGTAAGTGGTTCGAGCGCACGCTTCCAAAAGATCGGTGCTGGATCAGCATCGACTAAATCGCGCAATGGTAATGTTGCTGCGATGGAATTGGCACACACCTATGTAGAAGCCACAATGGCTGACTACTATGCCGCTGAGTACATCGACAAACTAGACGAAATGAAAATCAACATCAACGAGCGTCAAGCCGTTGCTCAGTCTTCTGCTGCTGCTCTTGGCCGCAAAACTGATGAGTTGATTGTCGCTGCTCTAGTTGCTGGCGCAAACGCAACAGAAGTAAACTCTGCTGCTGCTGCCCTAGACAAAGCTGATATGTTAACAACCTTTGAGTTGTTTGGTATTGGCGATGTTCCAGAAGATGGACAGCGCTATATCGCTATGCACCCTAAAGGTTTTGCTGACCTATTTAATATCACCGAGTTCGCCTCGTCTGATTATGTAGGCCCACAAAATCTACCGTTTGCTGGCGGCATGACAATGAAAGAGTTCTTGGGCTTCAAGATTTTCTCAACGTCTGCAATCACTGCTGGTACAAACATTGCTTACCACACTTCAGCGATCGGTCTTGGTATCAACGCTGACGTTGCGACTGAAGTAAACTATGTTGCTGAGAAAGTATCACACCTTGCTACATCGATGATGTCTATGGGTTCGATTGCCATTGATTCCAATGGTATCTACAAACTTCTTGACAACAACACATAAGATAGGAGGAGGGGGCTTAGGCCCCCTCATTCACCATGGCAACCATTAGCACCCCCGCAAGCACCCCGATTGACGTATCGTCCCGCGCACTGATTCTTATCGGAGCGCAGCCGATTACTTCATTCGAAGACAACAGCACTGAAGCGTTAGTATGCGCTAATATGTATGAGGATATTGCACGGTCTGCTTTGCTATCTACCCGCTGGCGTTTTTCTACTAACCAAGCAGTTCTTAATAGATTAAGCGAAGCGCCTACTGGTCGCTATAATTCTGCTTACCAACTTCCTAATAGCAGCCTAATGGTTCACGCAGTGACCGTTAACCAATCACCTATTGAATATAACATCTATGGCAACAAAGTATTCTGCGATACTTCACCGTCCGATGAGCTTGTTGTGGATTATACTTATCGTGCCGATGAGACTGATTGGCCTTCTTATTTTACTATTGCTGTAGAGCATTCCCTTGCCGCAGTCTTAGCTACATCAATTGCGCGTGACCGTAGCCTATCTGAGCTTATGGCTATTCAAGGAAGAGACTTGATGGTTAAGGCTAGGCTTCTTGATTCACAGCAGCAAACAACACGCAAACTTTATACTTCAAGGTTTATTGCACAAAGGCGGAGCTGATGCAGCGAATTAGAGTTCCAGTAACGAACTTCCAATTTGGTGAGATTAGTCCTTCCTTAACTTCAAGGACTGACTCAGCAATCTATAAAGCCTCCGCTCAAAAGGTGGAGAACTTATTCTTACGTGCAGAGGGCGGAGTTATTAAACGCTCTGGCTTGCGTAATATTTATAAGTACAATGACATTACATATGATTCAAATCCAAAGCAGCAGATTAGAATTGTTCCGTTTGTTTTCTCAGATGATGAGCGCTACATAATTTCCCTCGAAGATCAAAAGGTTCGAGTGTTTATTATTGATCCATCAACGGGAGAAGTTAGTTTAGCAACTACTATTACCCAAGATACTTTATCCAATAACCTACCTTGGGTTGATTCATATCTTCATGAAATAACATATGCTCAAGCTGGCGATGTTATGTTTATTTGCCACAACACTTTTGCTCCGCGTCAACTTGTTCGCACTGGACTTACTACTTTTCAAGTAGAGATGTTTACATTTCAAGGCAGTCCTGATGCTGATAGAATATACCAGCCTTACTATAGCTTTCAAGGTTTAGACGTAACGCTTGATCCTTCTGCATCTAGCGGCAACGGCATTACTCTTACTACTAGCTTGCCGTACTTTGATACTACTGGAACCGCAACTGGTGGAAGCTATCTTGATTCTAAGCACGTTGGTGTTACTTTGCGCTATGGCGAATCAGAGATTGAGATTACTTCTGTTCAATCTGTAACATCTGCCACTGGTAATGTTCTGTCGGAGTTAAAGCAAAATTTACTAATCAACCCGTTTACAACAACTTCTGGAACTCACGTTGTAAAAGTTACTCAAGTTAATCACGGCTTATCAACTGGTGATTCAATTACTATTGCTTCTGCTGGCGCGGTTGGCGGTATATCTGTTAACCAAATCAATGGCGCTAGAACGATTGGTTCGGTTTTAGATCAAGACAATTATACATTTAATGCTGGCGCAGACGCTAATGCGTTTGAGGTTGGCGGAGGAGCGCCAACAATAGTTACCCATGCTCCAACAAGAAACTGGACAGAGCAATCGTTTTCTTCTTATCGTGGGTATCCAGCAGCAGTAACCTTCCATGAAAACAGACTTTGGTTTGGCGGAACGCTAGGCCAGCCTGATGGAGTATGGGCTAGCAAGTCTTCTCAGTATTACAACTTTGACGTTGGTAGTGCTGCTGACTCAGATGCTATTTTAATAACGTCAAGCATCGGTGAGATTAATGCAGTTCGCCATATGGTTTCTAACCGTGACTTACAAATCTTTACTTCAACCTCTGAGCTTTATGTTCCAGCATTAAGCAATCAACCAGTTACTCCAACTAATGCTAGAATCATTAGGCAAACTCCTTTTGGAGCAAGCTATGCTAGACCGCAACCTTTTGATGGGGCTACTGTATTTGTTCAGAACGGTGGATATATTGTTCGCGAATATCTTTATACCGATACTGAAGCAGCTTATACTTCCGCTCCAATCTCTACGTTATCATCACATTTAATATCTAGTCCAATACAGATGTGCGTTGTTCGCGGCACTATAGACACTGCTGAATCATATATCTTTCTTTTAAATGACAACGGACGGCTTGCTGTATTTAGTTCTAACCGTGGTGAAAGCCGTGCTGGGTGGACTGACTTTTCTACTAATGGCAGTTTTCATTCTGTAACTACAGTAGACAATCGCATCTTTGCTGTTGCTAGATACGACTTTGGTTCTGGCACTCCTCGGTATGCGCTACTAGAATTTGATGCCACTATGAATATGGATGTGGCAAAAAACTATACTGGCTCTGCTGGTGTCTTTGATGTGTCTGATTTTTTTGAGGACGGCGCCGTTGTTAATGTAGTCTATGGAAAAGATTATGTTGGCGCGTACACTGTGTCTGGTGGCGAAGTTGATGTATCTAATGTAGCAAACATTGACTCATGTCAGATTGGTTACTCCTTTAATGTAAACCTAACAACCAATCCTATTGACGCCGATGTGCAGGGAGGCCCCCTAACTGGTGAGCCAAGAACATTAGCTCGTGTTGTTCTTGATTTAAATGAAACGCTTTCTGTGTCGGTCAATGGAACGTCGCTTGTTATTAGGCAAGTAACTGACGATCTTAGCCAGCAACGCTCTGCGGTAACTGGAAAGAGAGAGTTCTATCTATTGGGTTACAACCGTGATCCTAAAGTTATTATTACTCAAACCGCTCCGTTACCTTTGCAGATCAATGGTCTTATTGCGGAGGTATCTTTCTAATGAATGACCTTAGCAACTTGCCAAACTTAGAAGCTGCAATGCTTGCCGAACCCCAAGTAGAATGCCCAGTGACTCATCACTTTGGGCCTAGCCTTTACATTAGAGAATCGTTTCTACCAGCGAACACTTTTGTTCTCGGCCACGCCCACAAGTCAGAGACTATGAACATACTACTCAAAGGCAAGATGGCCGTGCTTGTTGACGGAGAGGTTAAGCTAATTGAGGGGCCAGTCACATTTGTTACTGGTGCTGGCAGTAAGTTAGCCTTGATAATTGAGGACTGCACGTTTCAAAATATCTTTGCAACAAATGAAACAGACATAGAAAAGTTAGAAGATATGTTTGTTGATAAAAGCCAACAATGGATTGAGCAATCTGAAATGAATAAACTTATTAAACACGTTAATGGGGGGCATTCTTAATGTCATTTGTTGCAGCAGCCATTGTAGCCAGCACAGCCATTAGCGCGTATTCAAGCGCAAAGCAGGGCGAAAACGATCTTGCTCAAGCAAAGCGTGATAAGATTCAATATGACCTTGATGCTAGGCTTAGCGAAGTACAAACAAAACAAAATAGCAATTTAAGAATTGCTGACTATCAAGATGCAACAAGTTCTAATGAGGCTTGGTTTTCTTATCTTGGCAGGGACGTAAGCGCAGACCGTTCAGTAAAAGCTTTCTTAGAAAAAGAACAGAAAATTGCAATGGAAGATGTGGTTCGCAATCAGCTTCAAGGTAAGCTTGAGGCAAATAAGATAAGAAATGTTGGGCGCGATGTTCTCACCGCTGGATATAATGCTAGGACTGCTGGTTATTTAAATGCGGCGGCAACTATTTTTGGAGGAGTGTCTAGCTTAAAGAAAACACAAGTTCCCACTACCACTACAACGCAAACTAAACCAGTAAGTTATTCTACAAGAATAAACCAAGCGTAAGGATAATAAGATGGCAGTCATTCGTCAAACTACTAGGGTTACAAATACACCGATTGGCGTTGTACGTTCAGATCGTGGCGAAGCAAAGCTGTCTCAGGCAATCATTAACCTTTCTTCTACCATTACTGATAACTACGTTAAGATTGCTGCCAATCGGGCACAGCGAACTGGCGAAGACATGGCTATGGCCGCTAAGAACAGCGACCTAACTACTATTGATTTGAATACTGGTTTACCTACAGCTTTAAATATGCCTCCCAAGATGGGTTTGATTGCAAAAGAAGCTTACACTAATGTAATTAATCAACGCTATGAAGGCGCAATAAACGAAGAGCTTACTGCTAAAGCCATTGAGATTGCAAAGAAGTACCCAAATCCAAATTCGTTTGAAGACCAGATGTCTAAGTATGTTGCTGGCATGGTCAAGGGTTCTGATGGCAATCGCTATGGCACTGCTATGCAGAATGTTGGCGCTGATGTAATGTCTAAGGTTAAGACACAACTTAAGATTGATGCCGCTGCTGCCGCAAAAAAGAAACTTGAATTTGATTCAGCTAATTTAAGATACACGCTTGGACGAGAGCTTCGCGCTCTTTCTTCTAATGGTATATTTGGAGAAGAGTTTGGTAAAAAATATGGGCAACTTGCTCAAGCGGTAGAGAACGAGTTTTTAGCTACTGGTAATGCGTCTAAGTATTTTGATGGAAGAGAAGAGCTAGATACTTTTTCTGGTTCATTAGGCCAGTCAAAGCTTTTATCTTACGCTTCTAATATGACTGAACTTGAAGCCAATCAAGCAAGTGCTGCAATTCGAGATACAACACAACTTAATTTATTATCTCAACCAGTTCGTGAAGCCGTTGTTCAAGCCTTAATGACTACTACTCCAGAGGCGTTAGCTTCTCAATTTGAAAAGACGCGTAGCGCTAGCCAAGAACTTCTCACTGACGAGATGGGCGTTGATGAGGATTTTGTGAAGAGCAACATTACTTCTGGCTCATCATTTGCTGAAGTCCAGTTTGCTGTTAAAACTTTAAATGATAAATATCCAAACGCACCAAAAGAAAAACGAGATGAGGTTACTGCTGCCATTCGTGCTGACGCTTTTATTAAAGGCGCTGGTTTAAACACTGACTCTGTTGTTGAGATCAACGCTCTTATGGTTGAGCTTCAAGCCGAACAGGGTAACTTTAATAATATTGTTGAATTATTTGGTGGCCCAACCAGTAACTTTGCTGCGCAACAAAAGAAATTGTTTGAATCATTAAGCCCAGACGAAAAGAAATCAGTAGCTAAACACTTTGAGAATATGATTCCTGCGCTTAGAGGCCAAGAAGCGGAACAGCAACTTCAGTTAAAAGCTGAGATTGCTGCCGATTTATATGGCCTTGGTCAAGATGCATTATATGGAGAGCTTAATGCAGACACGTATGAAGAATATCGGAATAAATTTAAAACTAGTGGTGTTGATAATCCAGAACAATACCTTGAAAAACTAGACTTAGCTTTTTCTGAAAGCCTTAGAAATTCAATCCTTGGCTTTCGTGTGTTAATACCAGACACCAATACACGGAGGCCAATTACTTCAGACGAAGCTAAGATTATTCAAGCTGAAGTTTTAACTGGGGATGCTCGTTTACCTAATGATTTATCTTTTTTAGCTCTAGAAATAAAAGGTGTTATTGCAAACTTAAAATATGCAGCAAGAGTTAATCGTAGCGCTGTAGCTACGCAGTTAGGCTCTATGGTTGAGGCTGCTAATAACAATACAAGAATGATGGTGGAGCAAACAACTCTAAGCGCTGCCATTGATTCTGTTAAAGCTGGAACTCCAACTGAGGATCAGATTAAACTATATGATAAAACATTTACGGCTGGGGTTAATCTGCAAAACTTCAATCCCAATGCAGAATGGTATCAAGTAGCTTTATCCCGTGGTGTTATGCTTCCGACTATTACTAATATGCTTACAACGCTTGCCACTTCTGGTGGCGCTATGGATGTTAATGTTTCGGCTAAAGGTTTTGCTATGGCCGAGCAATTGCAGAGCCATGCTTCTAATGGAAGACAAGTTGATCTACTTCGCATTGCGCTTAAAGGTAAGCCAGCGGAGTACGGCCTTCTTAATCGTTCAATCCAATTAAATAGAATGGGCAAGACTGGAACGCCAGCAGATGCGTTTGCTATATTATCTGGCTATGAAGGCGATAGCATTGAGAAAGATATGAAGACTGCGCTTGATAATCAAAGCATTGAAGAGTTCATTGCTTCTAAGGTTGACTCTAATCCAGCTTACAATGAAGAACTTAAAAGCTCTTTAATGTTAGACTTTGCAATTGCCGCTAGAGATAAGTCTACGTTTAATCAAGACAGAGCCGTTGCTTACATTAAAGAATATGTAAATTCACAAGAAGACCTTTCTACTCGTGACAACCAAGTTATTGGAGCAATGATTGGTAGCAAGTCAGTCTTTGCGCGGTTTAACTTTATGGAGCCAAGGTACGCTGCTAAAGCAGAGCAAGACATTATGGCTAAGATTATTGAGCGCAGCCCAAATATACAGCAAAGCCTTGGTGTATTTGGCACCGTTGGATTAATACGAGACGCATTGTTTGGCGCGTTTATACCATCTATATCTTTTTCGTCTCAAGGAAAGTATGACGATATTCAAAAAGCACAGGCTCAAGCTGCTGGCTTTACTATGGATGGAATTTTTGCTGGCGAAATAGTTTACGATCCAATTGAATCAACCTTTGCTAAGGGCGATCCTCAATGGGTTGTTATGCTAAGGGGAGAAAATGGAATTACCATTCCTCAAGAAGATGCGCAGGGTAATATTATTATTCTGAGAGCAAAAGATTATGAAGTTAAAACAGAGGCAATGGCTACACGCCAAGCCCATAACAATCTAAATGCTGCCGCCAATAGCATAGACGGAGGTGAGGGTTCACGTAATTATTTAATTGCTGAGATAAGATACCTTTCAACTCTTTCTCATTTGCAGAATGAAGATGGCTCTCCAAACATAGCAAGCATACAATCTCAATACTCTAAGCAGCTCAAGAAGTTTAATCTTACTGCTGAACAAATCCTTAGCGGAGCGGAGATTCAGTAATGGCAGTGGAACCAAGACTAGCTCCTTTTGTAGGCCCAACGCCATTTGCAACAAAGCCACAACTTCGTGGCGTTCCGCTGATTGATACACTTGCTGCGCAGTTTGATATTAGCGGGTCACCAATAGTTCAACAAAACTTAGATCATATCTTTGGTAAGAGAGAATACGATCCAAATTTTAATGTAGATACATTCCTTGAGGGCAAGGCCCTTAACCAAATGGAAATTAATAGTATCAAGAACAACTCAGCAACCTTTGAAGACGCGACTAATCAATATGAAAGAGTGTTAGATAACCAGAATACTCAGAGAATACTTGAGTCTTCAAGTGGTCTTGCTCTTATGATTACTGATCCAATTAACATAGCCACGATTGCTATTCCATTGGCAGCACCAATAACGCTTCGCGCTGGGGCTGCTGCTCTAGGCCGCACAGCGATTGCTACCGCCACAGTAGACACTCAGGCGTATCGAAGTCTAACAGCGGCCACTAGAGGCATTGAGGATGTAGCTGACGCGGTTGCAGCCTATCGTATAACCAATGCTTTGGAGCTTAGTAAAATAGCGGCTGGTGAAACTCTTGTACTTGAGGGAATGCGTGCTAACTTTAGGGCGCTCAATAACATCTCATTAGGTTCTAATCCTACCGAAGAGTTAATGAACGCTGCTTCATACACCTCTATGATGACTGGTGCTGCTGCTGTGCTTGGCTATGGTCTTGGCCGTGGTTTCTTTTCAACGCCAGCGGAACGTGCCGTTGTTACTAATCAACTATCTCGCTTTGGAACTTACGCTGCTGACCATATCTCAGCGCTTAATAGACCATTGCCATCTATTCCAACTAAAGCCGCGTCCAAACAAAGCTTTGAAATATTAGACCAAAGTATTTACAAATCTTCTGTTGATAACAAACCAGTAAGATCGCTTCAGAATGCAAATGTTTTTTATGCTATGTCTAATACTACAGGTAGTAAAGGCAGACAAACTTCTGGACTTAAATATGAAGTGATTGAAATTACAGAAGAAACTTATAAAAAGTTTTACCAAAAAGAAGGCGGGTTAACATATGAGGAATTTAAAGCAAACAAGGATTGGGATTGGGGAACTGAGCCAGCGAAGTATGCTGTAGTATCTTCATCAATAGGAGAAGCGCCAAAGTTATCATCAACTTTTCCAAATGAAAAAAGTGTTTTAAAATATTTTAATGATAAGTCGAGAGCTAAATATTTTTATTCATCTCTAGATAACTTTGATGATTTTGGAGAATCCGTTTGGAGACTTCAAGATGATGCTAAAGTGTATAAAAATATGCTGCAAGAAAATGGTATAGAAGTATCTCCTCGTATTGCTGGTCAATTCCCTGCCCCAGAGTTTAGCGGCAAGTTTGACTTTGCTGCTAAGTGGTGGACTGATTCTATATTTTACAAGATGGTTCCAACCCCGCTAAAGAATGTGATTGGAAACAAAGACTTACCTGATTGGTTTAAGTTATCAACGCTGCGTATGGTTAATGATCGTGGTGTATTGATTGAGTTAAACAGGCTGGGCGAAACATTACCTGACTCAGTTCTTGGTAAGTCAGTAAACCGAAACAAGGATTGGTACGCTGTATCATCTGTCCTTGACGAGGAGTGGGCCAAACTAAACCCAAGGGGTGGTGCCCAACTGTTAGACATACCAGTACAGAATGCTATTGAAAACTTACGCAAAGTATTTGGAACTGAGAACTTTACCAAGCAAGATTGGTATGACCACGTTGGTCGTTTGTATATCACCAATGCTAAAGGAACTAGCCAATCTGAAATTAGAGCCGTTCGTGCTATTGAAGATAAGCTAGGCGAATACCGCGTTCAGTTAGAAAAGGTAGGCTTCTTGCCAAACCGTGACATCTTAGTTGAAGAGGTTGCGCGTAAATCAGAAGTTGTCGGCAGCATGGAGAGCGCTGTCGAATCAATCGTTGCTAGAAATAGTGAGTGGCTTGATACTGAATTAACTAAGGCCGCTGCTAATCTTGAGGCTAAGATTACTAAGCGCAATGATCTTGGTAATAAGTTTAAAACACGGGGCTTAACGGCCAAGCAACAAGAGCTATATGATAAACTCTTAGCTGAGATTGGTGATACTACTGTTCGCCTAGATCGTATTCGCAATGCTTCAATGCGCCTAAAGACCAGTGAAAACATTGATGACCTCATTAAGTTTCAAGATGAACTTATGATGACCGAGGGAATGCAGACTGCATTTGGTAAACTCTCAACTAGAATTACTGAGATGGCTGATGAGATTGCTATTATTAGCGAGGTTGTTGCAAAGCAAGCTGCTAAGGCTAGCGAGAGATTCTTCCCTCGTATGTATAACAAACCAAAGATTGCTGTAGAGCGTGAGCAATTCCTACGCACTGGTGATCCAAGCGTCTTTCCATTTAGAGCCAAGCTAATCAATCACTTCAGAGCCAACCCTAGTATCTATGGTCGTGATGAAGTTACTGGTAAGTTTATTAGACGAGAGCTTGCAAGTGACGAAGCATCCCTTGCTGCCCGTGCTGACGCTGCCATTGATAACATCTTAGAGATTGTAGATGAGGATATGGTCGACGATATTATTATGAGTGGCGGTAGAGGCAAGCACTTGCTTCAGCGCAGCTTAGATATACCTACATCGGAACTTGTTGATTACATTGCAACAAATGCTAAGGAGGTTATGATCTCCTACGTTACGCGCATTGGTGCTAAGATTGATTTTGCTGAAACATATGCTGATGATCTTGCTGAGTTTGCTACATCTGGTAAGCGCACTGGCCCTGCTACAATTAAAAAGCTTTCCGAACTTTTCAGAAAGCGTTTAGCTTCTGATGGTCTTAACGAAAATCAGATTAACGAGGCTATGAAGAACTTCTTAATCTCATATAATCGTGTGGTTGGATCGGTTATTAGAAACCCAGATGCAATGTCTAACAAGATTGCGGTCGGCTTACGAAGCGCAGCCAACTGGGCTTTCCTTGGCGCTGCTGGCTTATCTGCACTGGGTGATGCTTCTGCGTTACTGCTGGATAACGAGATGAGAACGGTTGCAAAGTCTCTTCTTGCTCCGCTTAATAACATGAATTTAAAGCTGGCGAAAAAAGAACTTCAGATGGCTGGCGAAATGTTAGACATTGCCAAGGGCGTTGTATCTATTCGCTACATGGAGAATGTAAACTCTGGCACAATTAATAAGTCAGTGTTTGATAAACTAAACAATGGTTACTTTCTTGCCAATGGTCTTGGTCAAGTAACCCAGATTATGAAGCTAATGAATGGTATGGCAGTTAGTCACACAATCATTGAGGCTTCTCAGCGTATTGTTTCCAAATCAGCCAGTGATTGGGAGGTAACATTCCTTGCTCGTTATGGCATTGATGCAAGCATGGCCAAGCGCATTGCTTCTATGCCAAGCGAACTTAGCGAGAATAGTTTAATACTTCCAAACACTGCGGCGTGGACTGATGATGGTGCAGTCGTTGCGTTTAGATCAGCACTAAGAAACAATGTATCTAACCGCGTAGTTTATGGAACCGCTGCCGATAAACCACAGATGGTTGACGGTGTAGCTTATGTTCCAATGTCTGTTGGTAGGCTAGTGGGCATGACCGAAGACCCAATGGTTAAAGGCTATGCTCGTATTGAGAACGGATTGATGAGCTTACCATTTACTTTCTACAACTACAGCCTTGGTGCGCTTAATAAGATTACTACTAACTACGCTCAAGATGCAGTGCGCAATAAATTCTGGCATTTTTCTACATCAATGTTCCTTGGCTATATGATTGTTAAATCTAAAACGCCAGCTTGGGCTTGGGATAAAATGGACGCTGATGATCGTATGCTTCGTGCATTTGATTTCTCAGGTAACGCTGCAATATACTCTGACATATTCTATCGTGGCCTAGCTGGTCTGCAGGACTTTGGTATCTCTAACCCAACTCCATTTGAACCTAAGTTTAAAAGCAAGCCAGATACATTTGGTGGGATTATATCACTAGGTGGCGCTCCTGCTGATTGGACATACGGAACAATGCAAGCTGTTAATGAGTTTGTTAACGGCAATTATCAAGACGGAGCCAAGCGATTAATACCATTGATTCCCTTTAGTGGAGTCATTGTAGCACAAGGCGAAATCAGAGATTCTCTAAAGGCAATAGCTGGGCATCTGCCCAACAGACAGTAATTGTGCGTTGCAAATGAAAAACATATGCGTAGTTTCGCATTAAATAACGGAGCAAACTATGACCATTAACATAGCAGAAAATGTACCACGCATATCTTACAGTGTGGCTCAAGGGATTACCCAGACCAGCTTTGCTGTTCCGTTTGAGTTTTTTGATGATACCGATTTGAATGTATATGTTGATGGTACACTTAAAACTATCACAACTGATTACACTGTATCTGGTGGTAGCGGTACAACTGGCACAGTAACCATCAGTGTTACTGGTGGTGCTGGCGGCTCAACGGTTGTCTTTACCCGTGACATTCCGCTGGATAGAACCACTGACTTCCCAACGTCAGGTGCGTTTCAGATTGCTGCTTTGAATACAGAGCTTGATCGCATGGTTGCAATTCAAGCCGATCTTCAAGACGACATCAACCGTTCATTGCGCCTTACTGATTATGACGCTGGCGTTTCATTGGTTCTGCCAGATGTAAACACACGTAAGGGGAAGACCTTAGCTTTTAATCTAAGCACTGGCGCTGTTGAATCTGGGCCATCAATTTCTGATACTCAAACTGTAGCAGATGCTTCTGCTGACATTGAGTTGCTTGCTGATATTCAAGACGGAACAATAGCAACCAACGCTATTACCAACGTAAATACAATCAGGACTGATATAACTACTGTTGCTGGGATATCGGCCAACGTCACCACTGTTGCGAATAACGCTGCCAATATTTCCACTGTAGTAACTAACATTGTTGATATTCAAAACGCAGAAGAAAATGCTGACGCTGCAATTGCTGCAAAGGTTGATGCGGTTGCTGCTAAAGTTGCTGCTGAATCAGCCCAAGCTGGTGCAGAGGCAGCACTTGATGCTTTCACCGATACTTATCTGGGCGCATTTGCAAGTGACCCTACGTTAGACAATGATGGAAATGCTTTGACTATTGGTGATCTGTATTTCAATACAACATCAAATGTTTTGAAGGTTTATAATGGTTCGGCTTGGCAAGCGGCTGCATTAGATGCGGG
>Ga0209335_10002311_pt1 | contig 20259 bp, 16 predicted proteins | sample COG_09_FD_184753 | JGI IMG/M metagenome (GOLD analysis project Ga0209335, IMG submission 184753) | Pelagic Microbial community sample from North Sea - COGITO 998_met_09 (SPAdes) (version 2) | ecosystem: Environmental > Aquatic > Marine > Neritic zone/Coastal water | place: Helgoland, sampling...
GATTTACAAGAAGGGATTAACAAGAACAACGAAGTATTTAATTTCTTAAGTTCTGTTTGTGATAAATATGGAATTGGTTTCTGGAAACCAGGTGCAGGGATTATACATCAGGTAGTATTAGAGAATTATGCTTTTCCTGGGGGAATGATGATTGGAACCGATTCTCATACGGTTAATGCTGGTGGATTAGGAATGGTTGCTATTGGTGTTGGCGGAGCTGATGCTGTAGATGTTATGGCGGGTATGGCCTGGGAGTTGCAAATGCCTAAACTAATAGGTGTGAAGCTTACAGGAAAGCTAAACGGTTGGACTGCCCCTAAAGACGTTATCTTAAAAGTTGCAGGTATCTTAACTGTAAAAGGTGGCACTGGCGCTATCGTTGAATACTTCGGTGACGGTGCTAAGTCTATGTCTTGCACAGGCAAAGGAACAATTTGTAACATGGGTGCTGAAATTGGTGCAACTACTTCCACGTTTGGTTATGATGATTCTATGAGAAGATATCTTGCAGCTACAGGAAGGGAAGATGTCGTTGCTTTGGCTGATAAAGTTGCTGAACACTTAACTGGAGATTCAGAAGTTTATGATAACCCAGAGCAATATTTTGATCAAGTTATTGAAATTGATTTAAATACATTAACACCGCATTTAAACGGACCATTTACTCCGGATTTAGCAACGCCAGTTTCTGAAATGAAAGCCGCAGCAGCTTCCAACGATTGGCCAACGGATATTGAGTGGGCATTAATTGGATCTTGTACAAACTCATCTTACGAAGATTTATCGCGTGCCGCATCTATTGTGGATGATGCAGTAAGTAAAGGTTTAAATGCGAAAGCGATTTTAGGAATTAACCCTGGATCTGAGCAAGTAAGATTTACCGCTGAACGTGATGGTTTTATAGGCACCTTCAATAAACTAAACAATACAAAAATCTTCACAAATGCTTGTGGTCCTTGCATAGGTCAGTGGGATAGGCCAGGTGCTTCTGAAGAAAAAAAGAACTCTATCGTTCATTCTTTTAATAGAAACTTTAAAAAGAGAGCAGACGGAAATCCAAACACAATGGCATTTGTCGCTTCGCCAGAAATGGTAGCTGCGATTGCTATCTCAGGGAAGTTAGATTTTGATCCGATTAACGATACGTTAACTAACTCGAACGGAGAACAAGTAAAATTAGCAGAACCAACTGGTTCTGAATTGCCCGCAGCTGGTTTTGCAGTTGAAGATAATGGCTATCAAGCTCCTGCCGAAGATGGATCTGGTATTCAGGTCGTTGTGAACGAAGATTCAAAAAGACTTCAATTGCTAACCCCATTTAAACCTTGGGATGGTGGAAACATTGCTGGCGCTAAGCTGTTAATTAAGGCAGAAGGAAAATGCACTACCGACCACATCTCTATGGCTGGACCATGGTTGCAGTATAGAGGTCATTTAGATAATATTTCTAACAACTGTTTAATTGGCGCAGTTAATGCATTTGGAGGTGTTTCTAACGAAGTGGTAAACCAAATTGATGGTTCTAAAGGCGAAGTTCCTGCAACTGCAAGAGCTTACAAGTCTGCTGGAGTGCCAAGTGTTGTAGTTGGAGATCACAACTATGGAGAAGGCTCTTCTAGAGAGCACGCGGCTATGGAGCCAAGACATTTAGGTGTAGTTGCAGTAATCGTTAAATCGTTTGCTCGTATTCACGAGACCAATTTAAAGAAGCAAGGGATGCTAGGGTTAACGTTTTCTAACGAAGCGGACTATGATAAAATTAAGGAAGATGATACATTCAACTTCTCCGATTTATCTGATTTTGCTGCAGGTAAACAATTAACATTAGATATAGTGCACGAAGATGGTTCTTCGGATGTAATTATGTTAAACCATACGTATAACGATCAACAAATCGATTGGTATAGAGCAGGTTCTGCGTTAAACTTGATTAAGTCGCAAAACGCGTAACTGCGGTTAGTCATTCTGAATTTATTTCAGAATCTTGGCAAACTATAAGATGCTGAAACAAGTTCAGCATGATAATAATATAAATCCCTCTTAGCTCATAATTATATTGAGAATGGCTGAGGGCGATTTTTATTCTACTAACAGTTTAGGGCGAAAGAAGCAATCTAGCAATTAAAATTTAAAGACTTAGTGTAAATAGTAGATTTCTCACGGACGTATCATTTTTATATGAGGAATATTATCTTCAAGATACATTTTGCTGGCTTTCATGAAACCTAGTTTACCGTAATATTTTTCTAGATGTTCTTGGGCAGAAATGGTAATTTTCCCTCTTCCAAATTGTTGCTCACAACAGTTTATAGCTTCAGCCATGAGCTCATGTCCTATCCCTTTCCCCCTAATCGAGGGGCTTGTCACAACTCTGCCAATGGAAAGTGAATCGTAACTAACGCCAGCAGGTAAAATTCTTACATAGGCAACAACTTTGTTGCTCAGTGTTCCATAAAAATGAATTGAAACTTGGTCGTTTCCATCACATTCTTGATAAGGGCAGTTTTGCTCAACCACGAAAACTTCCGTCCGTAAAGCTAAAATTTCATAGAGCTCATTATTTGTAAGCTCCGTGAAAGATTTACTGTGCCAAGATATTTTCACTAGCGTTATTGAATAATCAGCTTTTGTGACAACGTTCCTTTTCGTGTTGTAATTGATAAGAGATACACACCGTTCTCATAACTAGACAAATCAAGCATTGTATTTGATTTATTTAACACTGTTGAGAATAGTTTTTGCCCAAACATATTAAATACAGAAACAGTTCCGATGTTCGTTGCTGATGAAATATTTACCTCTCCATTCGAAGGATTAGGATAAATATCAATGCTCATAGCCTCACTTAATTCCATAATTGAATTTGGCATCGAAGTGTTACTGATAGATATGCATCCATTAGCATCGGTAACGGTAACCCACACAACTCCACTTGCTAATGCAACAGCAGTAGCTGCAGTTTCACCACCATCCCAATTGTAAGAATAAGCTCCAGTTCCTCCACTAGCAGCGACAGAAGCTGAACCTGTTAATCCGTCAACAGATTCAGAAATAGATGTAACTGCAGAAGTTAATACGGCTGGTTCTGTAATTTCAAAGAGCTGAATATTTACACAACCAGAACTATCAGTAGTAGTTACAAAATAATCACCTGCAGATAAAGTCGTAGGAGAAAACCCCGCTCCACTTGGGGCCCAATTATATGTGTACGGGGTGTTAGTTCCAACAGGAACGAGAGAAATTGATCCGTTAGCATCACCATTGCAGAGCACATCAGTAATTGTAACATCAACAACCATGTTATTAGACACAACAGCATTTGCAATTTCGCTACAGCCAAAAGTGTCAGTTATAGTTATATCATAAACACCTGCCGTAAGTCCTGTTGTATTGTCTAAAGTGCTACCGTTTGCCCATAGGTAGGAATAGGGCCCGTTTCCTGATGTTACAGATATAGTCGAAGAACCATCAGAGTCTCCACAGGCAGCTTCGGTACTAGTATATTCACTCACAATTGGGTCACATGTGGTTGCATAAAAATCAACATCCAAATGATAAATACTTGGAGTACTTGCTGTAGGACTAGCATATGCCGTTCCAGGAATATAATCACCATTCCAGCCATTAGTATTAATATTATATCGAACTGCGGTTGTTACGCGAAGCTCATTGTTATACAATCCAGATTCGATATATGGAGTTTCATCGCGTATTTCATATAGAATTAGTGCGTTGATCTTATTAGTTGGCGGCACTACTGCATATTGATCTATTGTATCCCCCACATTGTATGGGTTTCCGGGGAAGTATGTGTAAGTGACCGCAATTTTCTCACCTGCATCTACTTGCATACCTATGGGCAAGCTCAAAAACCCTTGATCTGTTGTTGCTGAATCATCATTGGTTAATAAATATTCAATTTCCATAATAGAATTGGCGCCTTTTCTTATTGTATAGTCATATGCAACATTCGCATATGAAGCACCACTTGACCAACCTGGATCAACAGTAAAATTTATATCATCATCGTGGTATATTTGAACTATAAGGGTATCAGGTGCAGTGTCTTGATGCCTAAAGTAACGATACCATAAGCCGATTGAATCGATTTGGTATGCTGTTTGATTATCAATTGTTGGATGACCAGTACCTATGGCATCAAAATACAAGGAAGAAGGATCGAACACTTGACCTAATGAATGTTTCCAAACATTGCTATAACCATTCGAGAACTCAACAACTACAGTGCTATCTGGAAAAATATTATTTCTGAAATAGCTGTAATTACCTAACAGATCGATGACTTGAGCTGCATAGCTATACCAGCCTTGTGTTGCTCGATCGGGAGTGTTTACTCTTTCAAAAGGTACTGCATTTTCAGGCTCGAGTTGCTGTGAATAGCTTGTGTTGAAGATGAGCGTTAATATTGTAAGTACGTAAAACTTCTTCATCGGAGTTGGTTTAGTTTATGCAAATATACAGAAGATAACATGAAATTAATTTTAAATTTGCCCGCATGAAAATCGACAATGATTTACTATTAAGAGCTGCTCGAGGTGAGAGGGTTGAACGAACTCCGGTTTGGTTGATGAGACAGGCGGGTCGAATTCTTCCAGAGTATAGAGCTATTAGAAATAGTATTAGTGGATTTAAAGAACTAGTTGAAACGCCAGATTTGGCATGTGAGGTGACCATGCAGCCAGTTGATATTTTAGATGTAGATGCGGCAATAATTTTTTCTGATATTTTAGTAATTCCTGAAGCAATGGGATTACCCTATCAAATGATTGAAAAGCAAGGCCCGTTTTTCGAAAAAACGGTTAAGTCGACTAGCGATGTTGAGCAATTGAGAGTTGCTGACCCAGAAGAGTCACTAAAATATGTTACTGATGCAATACGACTCTCCAAGCAAGAATTGAATGGTCGAGTTCCGTTAATCGGTTTTGCAGGGGCACCCTGGACTATATTCTCATATATGATAGAAGGGCAAGGAACCAAAACTTTTGCGAAGGCTAAGAAAATGCTGTATACAAACCCAGAGCTTTCACACAAGTTATTGGAGATGATTACGCAAAGTACTATTGCGTATCTAAAGGCACAGGTTAGAGCAGGAGCAGATCTAGTACAGTTGTTTGATAGTTGGGCAGGAGTGTTAAGTAGAGAGCAATATTTGGAGTTCGCGCTGCCTTATATTGCTAAAATATGTGATGCGATTGATGATGTTCCAAAGACGGTATTTGCAAAAGGCGCTTACTATGTAAGAAAAGAGTTAGGAATGCTTAATTGTGAGACAATTGGTCTCGATTGGAACATGGATATTGATGAATCAAGAAAGCTTATCGGTAATAATGTAACGCTTCAAGGTAATTTGGACCCATGTTTGCTTTACTCAGATAAAGTAACAATAAAAGCGGCAACCAAGAAAATGTTAAATACATTTGGCTCCACTAGACACATTGCAAATTTGGGACATGGATTGTATCCTGATACGAATCCAGATCATGTAAAATATTTTATTGAAACAGTTAAACAACACAAATTCTAGATTATGTTAAAATCAACAAGTTTATTTTTCGCACTTATCATTTCTGCAGCAACCATTGCACAAAAAAACTTAGTGCCTAATGGTGGGTTTGATGCCCCTGGAAAGAAGATAAAGGCAGGAGGGCAAATCGATTTGGCAGCAGGTTGGGAGTCTCCACATGATTTAAAAGCTGATTTGTATTCAACAGCTTCTAAATCGGATGCTTATGGTGCACCAGATAATGTTTACGGGCGCGAAACACCAGAACTAGGGGAAAACTATGCGGGTATAATGGTTTACAGTTATAAAAATACAAAACCAAGAACATATCTTCAGACAACTTTGTCTAAACCATTGGAAGAAGGAAAGGTGTATTGTGTTAAATTCTGGTACAGTATGGCCGATTTAGCAAAGTTTTCCTGTAACAATATTGGATTGAACCTATCGAAAGAAAAGCTAACATCGAACGTTATCGATAAGAATGTAATTAAGCCACAAATAATGCATAGTCAAAACGAACAGCTGGGACAGCAATATGTATTTGAGGCTGTGTGCAGAACCTATATCGCTGAGGGAGGCGAAAAATTCATCACTATTGGTAATTTTGTTGATCCTACAGAAACTAAAATAGTTAAAGTTAAAAGACCTAGTGGTTTTTCTAAACCACAGACGACCATTGGATATTATTACATTGATGACGTTTCAGTAATACCATTGGATAGTTTGAGAGAGGATGAGTGTATTTGCGAAAAAGGCGCTTCAAGAAGTATGGCAGTTGTATTCAACGAAAACATAAGTACTGAACACGAGCTAGAAGATAAACATATTGTTGAATTTACACAGTTACACTTTGATTCTAAGTCAGCTGAGTTACATGAAGATTCCAAAAAAGACTTGGATAAAATAGTTGAAATATTAAATGAAGAGACAACATTCAAACTTGAAATACAGGGCCATACAGATGAAATTGAGAAAACGAAAGCAGCAGTAACACTATCAGTAGATCGAGCAAAAATGGCAAAGCAGTATTTAATTTCTAAAGGTATTTCTACAGATAGACTAACAGTGGCTGGGTACGCAAGTGAACAACTAGATAATAGAGAAGGGACAATTGGCGGACAAGCGAAAAACAGAAGGGTTCAGTTTAAGGTTATAAAATAACATGTCTAAAGAGGCATTGATTAAAGGCAATAAAAAGGTAATCAATGCTTGGGCGTTTTATGACTGGGCGAATTCGGTATATCCTTTAGTAATTTCAACTGCGATATTTCCTATTTTCTTTGATGCCAACACTGAAGAATTTCTCTTGTTTTTTGGGGTAGCGTTTAACAATATGGAGTTATACTCCTATACGATTTCGTTTAGCTTTCTTGTCGTATCTATTTTAAGTCCATTGCTTTCAGGGGTGGCAGATTACGCTGGTAAGAAGAAGTATTTTCTCAAACTATTCTGTTTAGTTGGTTCAGCATCAACTGGGCTACTATATTTTTTTAATCAAGAATATTTGGAGCTAAGTTTATTAATAGTTGTGTTGGCAAGTGTTGGTTTTTGGGGAAGTCTCGTTTTTTATAATGCATATCTGCCAGAAATTACTGCCAGCGAAGACCATGACAAGGTTAGTGCTAAAGGTTACGCAATGGGATACATCGGTAGTAGTGTTTTGCTAATCTTGATTTTGATTGCTTACAAAGGATTTGGTATGCCTATAGAATGGTCTTTTCCTCTTGTTGCATTATGGTGGTTTGGATTTGCGAATTTTTCATACAAACGTATTCCGAATGATGTCGCTATTTCTGTCATAGAATCAGGGATTTTGGCCAAGGGATTTCAGGAACTGCAGTTGGTTTGGACTGATCTTAAATCACAGAAAAGATTAAAAACGTATTTGGCTTCATTTTTTTTATTTAGTATGGGTGTGCAAACAGTTATGCAAATGGCCACACTATTTGGAATTAGAGAAATAGATGATATGCCGGACTCAGGAATGATAATAAGTATACTTATTATACAATTTGTAGCTGTCGGAGGTTCGTATTTATTCTCTTATTTATCCTCGAAAATTGGAAATATTATGGCGCTCGGGTCAACCTTAATTATATGGATTGGGATTTGTATTGCAGCATATTTTACTCATAAAGCTGTTGAATTCTATATCTTGGCGGGAGTTGTTGGTTTAGTAATGGGAGGTGTTCAATCACTAGCGAGATCTACTTATTCTAAGTTGTTACCCGAAACCAAGGATACCGCTTCGTATTTTAGCTTTTATGATGTAACAGAGAAAATAGGAGTTGTAATTGGCACCCTCGCTTTTGGAACTATAATTGGGTTAACAGGAAGTATTCGTAATGCTGTTTTTGCCCTTTTACTATTTTTTGTAGGGGGTCTTATAATTTTAGCTTTCATTCCAAAAGAAAAAGTGATAACGCATGAATAAAACATACGATATAGCGATTGTTGGTGGTGGTATTGTTGGTGCTGCTGCTGCATATAAACTTCAGACTGCTTATCCCGAAATGAAGTTGCTGCTTCTTGAGAAGGAAAATCATTTTGCTCCCCATCAAACTGGAAATAATTCGGGGGTTATCCATTCAGGAATGTACTATACTCCGGGTTCGAAAAAAGCAATAAATTGTGTAAATGGGCGCCATGAGCTAGTCAAGTTTGCTAAAGATAATAATATAGCACATGATGTTTGTGGCAAGGTAGTGGTTGCTACAGAGGAGAAAGAGCTTCAATACATGGAAAAAATTTATTCCAATGCTCAAGCTAATAGGATTGAGGGTATTGAAAAAATAGATGGAAATCAAGTAAAGGAGATTGAGCCATTTGTTGAAAGTATTGGCGGATTATGGGTTCCCTGCACTGGCATAATCGATTTTGTGGGAACTACTAATAAATTGATTGAGATCACAAAAGGTATTAATTCAGAAAGTCATTTACTAACAGGTCAAAAAGTGACTTCGTTCGAGCGAGATGGTGAGGTTAGAAATATCGTAACAACAAAAGGAAGATTCAATGCAAAACAAATGATTTTTTGCGGTGGTCTGCAGGCGGACAGATTAGCAAAGCAAGATGAGGTAGATTTAAAAGAAAAGGTTGTCGGTTTTAGAGGTGATTATTATGATCTTACCGAGGTAGGAAAAGAAAAAGTTAAGAATTTAATTTACCCAGTTCCTAATCCAGATTTTCCATTTTTGGGCGTTCATTTTACTAGAATGACAAACGGAGAAATAGAATGTGGACCAAATGCTGTATTTACTTTTAAGAGAGAAGGTTATGGTAAAACGGATTTCAGTTTAAGAGATACGATAGACGCCTTAAGTTATTCTGGTACTTGGAAGTTGTTTCTTAATAACACAAAGTTCGCTGTAGATGAATACCGCAGAGCGTTTTCGAAAAAACTTTTCTTGCAAACCTTACAAAGGATGATTCCTTCGCTTACAATGGATGATATTAAACCGGGCAGGGCAGGAGTTCGAGCTCAGCTTCTAGGCACAAGAGGAGAAACCCGAGACGACTTTAGAATAGAATATACCAAAGACAGTATTCATGTCTTAAATGCGCCATCTCCTGCCGCTACAGCATGTTTAGCAATTGGTGGAGATATCAAGGAAATGGCAGAGAAGCACTTTAATTTATAAACCGAATCTATTCAGCTACTCTATACATACTAAGGTAAGCATCCCAATCCCAGATGAAATTGAGCATAATTTCATCGAGTCTTTTCAGAAATACTGGATTGGCACAATTCATCCCTTTAAAATAATCGTCTTGGTACTGGGTAAGTTCGTATTTGAAAAACACTCCTTTAGACATTGCGTAAAGTGTATTTTTTGAAGGGTTATTCATTTTAGAGCAGAAATTTTGATACTGACCAATGATACGTTTGGTGGTATCAAGTTCCCAGCCAAAGGCAGCGCCTATTGCTCTATATGCCTGGTCTTGCATACGCATATCTTGATATGCCTCAAAATGATTTGGGATATATTGTAAGTTGCCTGCAATAACAACTAAAAGAAATTTATCGGAGTTATCAACCTGTATACTTGGGCTAAAAGCAAAACAAGGATCTTCGTTTATCAGGGCAGCTACTTCGGGAAAAGCACTATCAACCAAATCGATAAGACCGTTAACGAAAACATTCGCCAATTTATCTTCAGTAATCTTCTTTTTTAGTAGTGTCTTAAACATTCAACATTTCCTTTAATGGCAAATAAAACGTGAATATCGATGTTTAAAGAGGTAGGTTGGATAGGCTTTTCAACAAAGTTGTTAACGATGCAACATATCTTACTCCAGTCCATAGGCATAAATGTGCCCATCTTTGCTTCCAACAATTAACTCCATTTGTCCGTCTTTGTTGAGGTCGCCAACTGCAAATGGGGTCGACCCATATAGAGGAAACCCTTCATGTAAATTACCTGTCCTATCTAATAGATATATTTCGTTAGCCTCCGCAGAACAAAAGCCTAATTCAATTTCTCCATTTGTAAACCGGTAACCATATGCCGATGAGGAAATTGCACTATCAGGTCTAAATGAAACAAGTTCCTTTAAGTCTGTGTTTAACACGCGGACTTCATTGTCCTCAATTAGTACGTATTCAAAGTTATTATCATTGTCCATTTCTACGGCGAAAAATCGTGTATCTAGATTAACATCTGGCAATCGAATCGTTTCTTTCGTGTCGTCAAAAAACACTTTAGTAACTCCTCCTGTGTCTTGCGTGAGTATATAAGACTCGGTTAAGGTTTTTGATTTACTAGTATAAAATGGAGATAACGCAACGGTTTTCAGTAAAGATAAGCGTTCTTCCCCTTTTCTATTTAGTGCAAGAATTTTACCCTTGGCATCTGCGGAAACGATATAGTCTTTACCGCTAATCGAAAGGTGTTTAAATGAGTAAATAATAGGAACTCCATTACTTTCGTAGACCCATCCTTTAACTTGCGAACCACTTGCTTCAAAATTAAGTACGTTTCCACCTAAAGTAGGGAGTAAAATTCGGTAATTTCTGTTGTTGTCATAGTCCATTGCTGCAAGTGGAGCAGTAGCTTCGGAATTTAATTCTACCGGATAACCCGTTACATTTTTGCCGTTTCTATCGATGAGGTGCACCTCCGTTTTAGTATTAAAAAGCAGTTGTAATTTATCGTTTTTGAAAATGTCAATCTGAGCTGCTTCTCCCATTATTTCTCCTTCAATTTTTCTTTGCCACAGTATTTCGCCAGATTTGCTAATAAGATAGATTGTATTAGAATCATCTTGTGCAAAGATCTCTTTCTCGTAACTGTAATGATTCGTTACAAGCTGCGGTTTTCGGCTAATTGATGTATCTAGCTTAACATCCCATAATGAGCTCGTCTCTTTTTTCTCGATTGGGTTGTGGTTTATATAAATGTTATTGTAAAAGAGGTTGTTTTTACTTTTGCTAATCTGAATAGCAATTGCTTCGAATTTATTTAATAAATCTCTGTGTGTATCAATATCATTGGCAGTTTCGTTCGATACAAAAGCTTTATATAAGTCTTTAGATCTTGCGATGTTCGAGTAGACTATAATATTAGAATTGTTATTGAGATTATCCATAAAGGCGCCAAAATACTCATCCCTAGCCAGGGTTTTGCCTCTTTCGTAATAATTGATAAAATCTCGAAGACTATTAACGCTATTTCCGAATATCAAATAGTTATTTATAGAGGTGTAATAGTTTTCAGTAACGATTGAAAATGGCTCTCCAAAAAGTACTTTCATCATTCCTGGAAGGTTAATTTGCTGTATTAAGTAACCTTTAAAATTAATGGAGTCGCCTACTATGTTTTTTATATTATCAATCGTTGTGTCGATCTTGGTAATAGCACTTATGGCATCGTCAATGTTTTTCATTTTAAAAACTGCGAAAGCACCATTCTTATACTTTTCTGCTGCTGATTCACTTATTACGAGAGCCATTTCATCATTAATATGGTTTAAGAAATCGGTGGTGAAATTAATGTTGTATTTCGTTTCCGTTAATTTAATGGCCGCCCCAAACTCGAATAATTTGTTATTTTTTTCGAGGTAGGTCTCGTAGTCTTTTCTAAATAAATCGAAATCACTGTACCCTAAATGGATAAACGTGGAAATATTTTGAGGCAACATTTGTAATATTGTAGGCTTCTTCGATTCCTGATTCGCCCAGGCGTTCAAGTAATTGTTTACAGAATCATTGGCATATGTATACCCGTTCAACTTGATCGCGTTGGGTACTAAATCTAAATCTACTTCTGCCCAATTTGCCATATTCGAAAGGTTATCTAAATCTGACTGAAAGGCAGGAGAAATAACGGTAGAAAGTACGTTAGGAAAAACTTTGTAATTGACATAAAGATTAGCGTCAATTTTGTCTCCCGCGGTAAGTAAAACCTTACTAAAATCGTTGATGTTGGTTAGTGAATGTGGAGACTGTTTTTGACGAATAGCGTCTTCGACTAATATCATTGAGTAGCTGCACGACAAGATCCCATCGTGCACAGCATAATGAAAAGTGTGAATTGAATTTGATTTTTTTATCGAGGTAATCGAAATCCCGTCATATAGTTTGGTCGTTTTACTTGATCTCAGCGAAGCTTTTGCAATATAATCGTTGATATCTTGTTCATTAACATTAGTTGGTAAGCCAATTGTAAAAAGATAGCTAAAGTTGTTTGCTCCCGACATATGAGCCGAAACAAACACATGCTGGTGCTTTAAAAACGAATTAAATTGTTTGTCTTTTAATCTAAGTGAGTCTAAATATTCTAATGAACTATTTAGATTATTAACATAGTTAGTTCCTAGTAATTCTTGCCAAATTAAGTTTGTTTTACTTAATTTTTGCCACGAAGCAACAATTTGTTTTGATTCAATTATTAATGCTGCAGAAGTAGGAACGGCTTTAATGGAATTACTAATAGGTTGCTTTATTGTTTTAAAGTGAAAATACGAATAGGTCATTGCCCCTATAAAAGCAAGTAAAACAACTATGAAAGATAGCTTGCGTAGCATCGAAAACCTAATTTAAATGCAAAAGTACAAGGAAAAAGAAACGGGAGAAAATTATCTTCAGTTATAAATTAATAGTCAATTGTTCAGGAAGTAATTTGAAGCTCTTTCTGTGGTAATCTGTTAATCCAAATTCTCGGATAGCGCTCCGATGCTCTTTGGTTGGATAACCTTTGTTTTGTTTCCAATTATACATTGGAAATTCGTGATGCAGTTTAACCATTAACTCGTCTCGATACGTTTTTGCCAATACCGAAGCCGCAGCTATAGAAAGGTACTTGCCATCGCCTTTAATGATGCAATGATGGGGAATGCCGTCATACGGATTAAATCGATTGCCATCGATTAATAACGCTACTGGTTTTATACTAAGCTGATCGATAGAGCAATGCATCGCATAAAAGGAAGCGTTCAGAATATTTATTTCATCAATCTTATGATTGCCGATGGTAGAAACGCCAAACGAAATAGCTTCTTTTTCTATTATTGGGCGTAATAAATCTCTTTGTTTTTCGGTTAGTTGCTTAGAATCGTTTAATAACTTATGCTTGAAATCTGGAGGTAAAATCACTGCAGCTGCGGCAACGGGACCAGCTAATGGACCGCGTCCGGCCTCATCGCAGCCGGCTTCAATCATTCCTCGAGTATGATAGGATAACAGCATTAATAACTCCAATGATTTAGTTTAATAGCTAATAGTTTTGCCAATTCTTCATTCGGCTTTTTATAGTGCTGGTTGAGCATGTCGTAAACAGCATCTGAGAATTCTGTTTTCTCTCTTTTTCGTGCATTTTTATCTACTAAATAGGTCTTTGCATCAATTAACGAATTATAAAATCCACTTTGCTTTACTTTTTTCCAAGACTCCATCTTTTCTAGGTTTTTGTCAATCTTGCCTGGCACTTTTAGTAATTTGGAGAAGGTTGAAGATTTAATTCCCTTTCTTTCGTTAACCGCAGAAAAATCTATTCTTTTCGGACAATCAAGCCCAATAAAATGAAATAAATTTTCGCTGGTTTGTAACGGGTTTTTTATAGCCTCTTCGAAAATGATAACCTTAATTTGGTCCTTTGGAAAGATACTAAACCACCTATTCAAATGCTTAGCATAAAGCCCAGAGTTAAGCAGGTAGGGATGTTTTTCTAATGCTTCCTTCACTTTAAGGTGCTTAGAAATAATACCATTAAAATGTTGATCATATTCAAAATGAGAGAGTACTCGATGCACGGGGTTTCGAAGAATAACAATTAGCTTAACACCTGGAAAAGTCTTATGGATTTTACTAGGTGCTTCGAGGTCATTTAAATACTGTGGGCTATACTCACCTCTAATTTTTTCTTTATCTGTGAAATTCCAAAAACGAAGGTAATAGTCTAGTTCATTATCGAAAGAACTGTTGATGCCGCCTTCAATATTGTTGCGGTTAAAATAGGTTAACTCTTTACGTGACGGGATTTCGATTTCAGGGTGTTGTACTAGGATATTATTTAACCATGAGCTACCACTTTTCGCAGCTCCAATTCCAATAAAATTTATTTGTTTATCTACGTTCAATTTGCGAATGGTAATAGTACAAAGCCAAAATACTTTTTGACAGCCATTAAGCCAAGAATATTCCAAACAACTAAACTAACAAATGTGGCAATCGCGGCTCCTTCAATTCCGTATAGATTAATTAGAATAGCATTAAGCCCAATGTTTAGCAGCGCAGTTGCGCCAACAATATTTCTAACTACTTTTTCCTTACCAGCCATATTAAGCAAGGTTAGAACGGAACCACAAATAGCGCTAAAAAATTGTCCAACGCATAAAATAAGAAGTACCGATTGACCTGCTAAATAATCTTCACCAAAGAAAGCGAGGATGTATGGCGAAAAGACTATAATTCCGAAAATGATTGGTAAGGTTAGAAATAAATTTAGTTTGGCAATTTTCATTGCAAGGGCTTTTAATTGAGTGGTTTGATTACTCGCATGTAATTCAGAGAACTGCGGTGATGCTATTGCGTTAATCGCGTATAGTGCAATTGTGATAACTGTACTGATTTTGAATGCTATACTATAAATAGCGACTTGAGTCTCGTCTAAGTAGTAACCCAACAATAAAACATCTGTCCAGCTCATAACCAAAAACATGGAGCCTGATAAGAGCATGGGAATACTTAATTTAAAAATGGACTGATAAGATATCGAGCTCCAGGAAGGGGCAATTACTTTGAATACTGATCTAAAAGAAACCAATATCAACAATAACGAGATTGAGCTTCCTAATGCAAATAGGGATAATTCTGTAAGATCACCATATACATTATGAAGAATTAGCAAGATTCCGGCAGCAATTAAAGTAATTGACCCATTTATTAAGAGCGAATACCACCCCATCTTTTTAAGACCCCTATATTTTTCGGCTTGAATATGTAAGAGAGCGTTTGGTAAAACAATTAATGCAACAACCTTAATCCCATTCTCCAGTCCTTGATTACCGAACAATTGAGCCAACCATCCTGACGAAAAATATAATATTGAACAGACTAATGTGGAGCTTATAGCAACGATAGCAAAACTTTTTCTAAAGTATAGAAGTGCATTTCCAGGCTCATCTTCTTTAAGAAATGCCGATATAGATTTGACAGAGGCATTGTCTAAACCTAGTTTGGAGATAACAACTGCTATGCTTAGTAAAGTAAAACAAATGGCATAAATCCCATAAGACTCAGTGCCTAAAAGCTGGGTAATAAGATATGTAAAAACGTATCCTGCGCCCATACCTAAAATCTTAAAGAAAAGAACAAAACCGCTTCCTTTAATTAACTCAGTAAAGTTTTTGTCCCTTAGTATTTTATCTAAAATGTTAGCCATTGATGCCGCAAATGTAAAAGATATAGTTTTGGATGTGAAAACTCATTTTTGCACAAAATCGTATATTATTTAGTGCTTAACATAATAATCGTTCAAATTAGCGTTAGGGATTAATTATTTACTTTTGCTCAAATTTTCTAACTGAAAAAAGATGACCGAAAACAACGAAGATATCTTCGATTCCACAACATTATTAGTATTCCTTTTAAAGTGGAAAAAGCCGCTAATTGTTTTATGTGTTATTGCTGCAGTAGTTTCAAGTGCTATTTCACTAATCATAGAAGAAAAGTACAAATCGGTTGTGGTTATGTTTCCAGCAGCTACCAATTCGCTTTCTAAAGCATTAATTGCAGAGAGCAACGGAGGCAAATACGATGTAATGTCGTTTGGTGAAGAAGAGCAAGCAGAACAAATGCTGCAGGTCTTAAATTCTGATCATATTAGAAATAGAATCTGTAAAAAGTATGACCTTCTTAATCACTATGGTATCGATCCAACTGATCCATACAAGAACACTCAGCTCTCTGAGGAATACGCAAGCAGTATTGGGTTTAGAAGAACCAAATTTCAGTCGGTTGAGGTAACCGTAATGGATATTAGTCCTGATACGGCAGCTTTAATAGCAAACGATATTTCTAGTCTTTTAGATACTGTAATGAACCGCATGCAAAAGCAAAGAGCAGTAAAAGCATTAAAAATTGTAGAAATTGAGTACAACGAATTAAGAGATTTTATGAATAAAATGAATGATTCTTTAACCGTTTTAAGAAAATTAGGAGTTAACGATTACGAAAGTCAGGTTGAAATGTATACCCAAGAATCGGCAAAGGCAATAGCTAGTGGAAATAAACGTGGTGTTGAGGCTATCGATAAAAAGATGGAGGTACTATCAGAACATGGCAGTGCTTATATGCAATTGTCGCAAACTATCGAGTTTCAGACAGAGCGTCTGGCAAATTTAAGATTGAAATATAAAGAAGCCAGTGTAGATGCTACTGCAGAAATACCATATAAATTCGTTGTAAACAGTGCATTTAGGGCTGAGAAAAAATCTTATCCTGTTCGTTGGTTAATCGTGGTTGTATCGACATTCTCTTCATTTATATTTGGAATTCTGATGATTATAGGGGTAGAAAATTATCGACAATTAAAGGCACAAGGTAAATTATAAACAGTGCTTCAATCGGCCAAAGTAAAATGGTTTTATTGGTTAGTAGGCATATTTGTGCTAGCCAATTCGTTAGCATTATTTTTTGAGTTTTATTGGTTAAATGCGTTGCCATTTATTCTCTTAATGGCAGCTTTGGCTTTGTTTAAGTTGGACATGCTGCTGCTTCTGTTGGCTTTTTTAGCGCCATTATCAATCAATTTAGAAGAGTATCTGGGCGACACTGGCTTAGGTCTTTTTGTTCCTACAGAACCACTTCTTTTTGGTGTATTGGCTATTACTGGGTTACGCTTTTTTGTTGATGGTAAATACGACAGTAAAGTGCTTAAGCACCCTATCTCTATTGCGATATCAGCTAATATGCTTTGGTTACTTTTAACAAGTATCACGAGTGAAAACCCTTTAGTATCATTCAAATTCTTGCTATCAAGGCTATGGTTCATAGTGGCGTTTTACTTTTTAGGGATTCACCTATTCAAGAACAGGCAAAATATTAATAAGTTTCTGTGGATGTATACTTTAGGGGTGATGTGTGTGGTTTTATACACAGTGATACATCATGCAAAATTTGCATTCGGACAAGAGGCAGCTCATTATGTAATGCAGCCTTTTTTTAAAGATCATACTTCGTATGGCGCAGTGCAGGCAATGATGTACCCTTTTCTGATAGGTGCCTTGCTGAATAAAAGAATCCATTTTAATGTGAAGATGATAATAGTATTTGTCTTTGCTATTTTAACCATTGGCTTAGTACTTTCATATACTAGGGCTGCATGGGTTAGTCTTGCCGCAGCTGGGGTTGTTGGACTTTTTTTTTGGTGGAAAATTAAATTTAAGACTCTAGTAATTACCGGAGTGCTGGGGCTTGTGTGTCTTTTGCCCTTTCAAAATGAGATATTGCATTCAATGAAGAAAAATAAAACCGAGTCTTCAGAAGATTTTGGTGAACATGTTCAATCGATATCCAATGTTGCATCTGACGCTTCAAATCTAGAACGTCTAAATAGATGGGCCTGTGCTTTTAGAATGTTTGCAGAGCGACCCATTGTTGGTTGGGGTCCTGGAACGTATGCTTTTTTCTATGCTCCTTTTCAGCATTCTAGTGAGCTAACAATAATTAGTACCAACGGTGGTGATAAAGGAAACGCCCATAGCGAGTACTTTGGACCATTGGCAGAAGCAGGTTTGCTTGGTTCTCTTACTTTTTTATTAATTATAGGTATGGTTATTTATCGTTCTAGTAAACTATACATAAGGATAGAAAATAGGGAGATGAAGGCACTTGTAATGGTTTTGCTCATAGGATTAATTACGTACTTCGTTCATGGCACACTAAATAATTACTTAGATACAGATAAAATTGCAACTCCATTTTGGGGAATGATAGCTGCTTTGGTCGCTATTGAAATTTACCATGAAAAGCCTAAGGGAAATTCAGAAAAACTTACAACTAAGTAATGCTATATCATCAATGTAAGGCTGATCTTCTTTAAAGATGGCCAATTCGGTGACCAATTCTTTGTTTAATTTTTTCATCCCGAGTGCGTTCGAATTCTTGAGATAACTAATAAGTCTATCTGTCCCGTATTCCTGTTTTGCATCGTTTTCGAGCTCCACAACTCCATCTGTGTAGCACATTAATGTCGACATTTCAGCGATTTCCACAATACCGACTTCTAGTTTTGGAATTTCATCAAACATTCCAAGCCCGGTGCACCCTTTATCTAAAAACTGTGTTTCACTTCCCGATTTTAAAATTGGTGGATTATGGGCTGCATTTACATACACCAATTCACGAGATACGGTGTTGTATTTCGCAATAAACAGTGTAATAAACTTTTCTCCTTGGGCTGTTTGAAATACTTTTTCGTTCAGTTGATGAACTAAGTTTTCAAGCGTTGGGTTTAGACTGACCAAAGCACGTAAATTTGCCTGAAAGTTAGACATTAGCAAAGCAGCAGAAACCCCTTTCCCAGAAACGTCAGCTAGGCAGAAGAGAAACACGTTTTCTGTTATCTCTATGTAATCATAATAGTCCCCTCCAACTTTGTGATGCGGTTTGTAGTATGCTGCGAGTTGAATTTTGTGATTGTTAGGTAGTTCTTCTGGGAAAAGCATTTTTTGCATTTCAGAAGCTAGCTCAAGCTCTTTTTTCATCCCCTCTTGCTTTACATCTTGCTTTGCAAGGCGCTTGTTTTCAATCGCTACAGAAATAATACTAGTGAGTGTTTGAATAAATGAAAGGTGTTTTATTACTGGACTCATTCTAATTGCCTCCTCATTCAAGTCACCTAATACAAGATAGGCGAGAGGTACATTTTTGTGGTACACAGGAATTACAACATCAAAGAAATTAAGGTGATCTTTCGAAGAAGATTCAATTGTGGTAATGTCTTTAAAATGCTCGAGATCGGTAGCGATTTCGAATTTCTTTTCCGTACCCTTTACTCCGAATTTTAAAACACACCTCCAATGTTTACCTTGCTTGCTAAAAAGCACAGCACGCCCTATTGAAAGCTGATTTTTTAGGATGAATTCGAAATGGCTGAATAACTCTTTTGAAGAAGTATTGTCGTTAATCTCTTTCGTTATTTCTAATAAAGAAAAAAGCTTAAACTTTAGTAGTTTAAGCTTTTTGTATGTTTTCTGATCGCCAGGCATAATTACTTGACCCGCTCGTTATACTCACCTTTTCGTGTGTCAACTTTTATTTTGTCGCCCATGTTTATGAAGAGAGGAACTCTTACCTGCGCACCGCAATCTAGTGTAGCTGGTTTCATAGTGTTAGTGGCAGTATCACCTTTAATACCAGGCTCTGTATATGTAACTTCTGCTTGAATAAATTGAGGTAATTCACATTTCAAAACTCTTTCTTCTTCAGCATGAAACAGAATTTCGCAGTTAATTCCATCGACTAAAAACTCAGGATTATCAATCAATTTTTTTTCAATGAAAATTTGGTCATACGTTTCATTATTCATGAAATGTAACCCCATATCATCTTTATATAAGTATTGGTAAGGACGTCTTTCTATTCTTACTGTATCAATTTTAACACCAGCAGTGAATGTGTTTTCTAATAATCTTCCTGTTGTAAAACTTTTGATTTTAGTACGAACAAACGCCGGTCCTTTCCCAGGTTTTACGTGCTGAAATTCAACGATTGTCCATAAATCGTTGTTGAAATTAATACAAAGTCCGTTTTTAAAATCTGCCGTTGATGCCATCTACTTTTTTTTAGTGCGTTCCAAATGTAGTTATTTTTTAAAGTCTTCGATATTTAAGCTCTCGTTGCAGAACTCGTATTCGTGAGCTTGGTCGTTAGAGCAAACAACTATTAGCCTCTCATTAGAGTTGGCCGCAATTAGTTTTTGGTACCAATCAAATCCATTTTTGTCTAGATTATTGGTTGGCTCATCAAGCAAGAGAATTGATGTATCCGCAAGAATGCCTAGTCCTAGTTTCACTCGCTGCTTCATTCCAGAAGAATAGTATTTCAACTGTTTGTCTTTAGATGGAGCTAGCTGCAACAGTTCTGGTATGTAACTGAGTTCAATTCCCTCTATAAATGGTTTGAATTTACTTTGTAATTCGATTGATTCTACCAGCGTGTAATCTTCAAATAATTCTAAATAGGGCGCGCAAATGCTGAGGTGCTTGTAGATTTCATCAACGACAATTTCTTG
>Ga0209335_10002313_pt1 | contig 20259 bp, 21 predicted proteins | sample COG_09_FD_184753 | JGI IMG/M metagenome (GOLD analysis project Ga0209335, IMG submission 184753) | Pelagic Microbial community sample from North Sea - COGITO 998_met_09 (SPAdes) (version 2) | ecosystem: Environmental > Aquatic > Marine > Neritic zone/Coastal water | place: Helgoland, sampling...
GATCTATTTTTAAAAGCAGAAAACAAAGTTCCATCATCTAAACTTTCTATTTCTCCACCAACTGGTAATCCTTGGGCTAATTTTGTAACTTTTACGTTAGAATTTTTAAGACTATCTTGAATATAATAAGCTGTAGTTTGGCCTTCCACTGTTGCACTTGTCGCCAAAATTACTTCTTCAATGTTGTCTTTGTTGACTCTTTCTACTAAAGAGTTAATTAATAAATCTTCTTTTCTTTGACCCGCAGAGGATATTGTTCCACCTAGAATATGAAAATATCCTTTATATATATTTGAATTTTCGATCGACCATTGATCAGCTATATCTTCAACAACACAAATCTTGTTAAATTTTTTCTTAGTATTTTCACAATTTATACAACCATCTAAATTTGATTTTAGTGAACCACATAAATTACATCTTGTAATATTTTTATAAATTTGGACTAATGTATTAGCCATTGGCTTAACAAGTTCATCTTTATTATTTATCAATTTTAAGACAATTCTTTTAGCTGATTTGGGGCCAAGTCCAGGAAGTTTAGAAATTAACTTAATTAAATCTTCTATCTCATTTAAATTTTGCATTATCTTAAAGTGGCCACTTAAATCCAGGAATTCCAAAACCACCAGTTACTTTTGAAATTTCTTCAGATGTTTTAGTTTTAAGTTGAGACTTGGCATTATTATGAGCCGCAACAATTAAATCTTCTACAATTGATTTGTCTTCTTTTAATATTTCATCTGAAATTTCAATCTTATACATTTCACCATCTCCATCTAGAATTACTTTTACTGAATTCGTGCCTGAAACACCTTCGGCTTTAATCTTTTTTATATTTTCTTGGCTTTCCTTCATTTTATTCTCAATCTCTTTTGCTTTATCCAGTATTTTATTAAAATCCGTCATTTATTTTTTTTCCTCTTTTTTTAAGATTACATCAACTAAATCCGCATCTGGAAACTTTTCTAAAATAATTTTATATTCTTTAGAATCTTTAACTTTTTTTACAAGTTCTACTTTCTTATTTTCTTCTTTTTCTCTTATTGATGCTTCACCTTGAGTTTTACTAAATGTTATTATCCATCTTTGGTTTGTCCACTCAAAAAGTTTTAGAGAAAGATCTTTAACAAAATTTTTATCTAGATTTTCATTAAAAGATATTTCAATTCTATTTTTTTCAAATCCTACAAGATTAATATTTTTTTCTAATTCGTATTTAAGTTTCATCTCCTTTTTTTCAGAACATATATTTAAAAGTTGATCAAAAGTATTTATTAATATGTTTTTTTCTGACTTAATTTCTTTATTTATTTCAAGTTTAACTTTTTTTTCTTGAGTTACATTTTTAATCTGATCGATTGTGTCTATTTTATAATCAGAAACTGAATCTTTTTTTTCTAAAATTTTTGTCAAATCATCTTTTTTAATTTCATCTTTGGGCTTTAAAGAGCTAATATGAATCAATCTCATTAAAAACATTTCAATTGCTAGATTTTGATTTGAAACTATATCTAGCTCTCCAAGTGTTCGTATGGTAAATTGCCAAAATAATATTAATATTTGATTATCTACTCTATTTGATAATTCTTTAATCATTAAAAACTCTTCATCATTTAATGAAAAATTGGTACTTTCCAATGTAAGTAGGTTTATATTTTTAAAATAATAAACCAATTCTAAGAAATCATTTATAAAAACTTTAGGTTCAATGCCTTGATTATAAATTTTTCTATAAAATTCAACAACTTTTGTTTCATTGCCTTCCAAAATAAACTTAAATATATTTATCAATTGAGATTTGTCAAAATATCCAAATATTTTTTGAGCTGTATTTAAATCTAATTCTTTATTTTTATTCAGTGTTATTAGACCTCTATCTAATAAAGACAGTGCATCTCTTACTGATCCTTCTGATATCTTAACAATTAATTTAAGAGCATCGTCTGAAGCTATACCGTTTTCTTTTTCTACAATTTTTTTAATAAATTCAAATAATTTAGATGATTTTATTCTTGATAAATCAAATCTTTGGCATCTTGAAATCACTGTTATGGGAATTTTTTTTATCTCAGTTGTTGCAAAAATAAATTTTAAATATTCTGGTGGCTCTTCGAGTGTTTTTAATAAAGCATTGAAAGCCTGTTTGCTAAGCATATGCACTTCATCAATTATAAATATTTTATATTTTGAGGAGGTTGGGCCATATCTAGAAAATTCTATTAAATCTCTCACATCGTCAACTCCTGTTTTGCTAGCAGCATCCATTTCTAAAACATCTATATGACTCGAGTTTGCGATGGCGTCACAGTTTGTACAAAGTTCATCTTTGCATAAATTTTCAATTCCATTTAAACAGTTTAAAGATTTTGCAACTATTCTTGCAATTGTGGTTTTCCCTATCCCTCTAATTCCTGTAAATAAATAGGCATTAGGAACTTTATTTGCTTTAATTGAGTTGATGATTGTTTCTGTTGTAACATCTTGACCAATTAAATCTTCAAATGAAGAAGGTCTATACTTTAATGCTAGTACTTTAGAGTTTTTATTCATTTTTAATCCTTAGGAAGCTAGAACCTGAATAGCTGTCTTTACGACTGCTTCTGTTAAGATCTGGTCGAGTTCAAGCAGTACCCACCTCTAGCCTCCAGAACTATTATAGCAGTAATAATTTCTAATCCACAAGAAAAGATTAATCTTTATTTTTCTCTTAATTTGTCAGCTACAAAAACACCTAAGACGTGAAAATCCTGACAATGTAATCCCAGCTCTTCTAAAGATTTTTGAACCTTGGGGTCTTCTATGTGTCCGTCAAGGTCACATAAAAAAAAGTAAGAATCGAATGTATTTTTTTCTGGATAGCTTTGAAGTTTTGTTAAGTTTACACCATTAATGGCAAACCCACCTAAAGATTGGTATAAAGCAGCTGGCTTACTTTTCAATTTAAACAAGAAAGATGTAATATATTTTTTTTTAGCAAACTCTGGTTGAAAAATATTTTTACCCATAACTAGAAATCTAGTGAGATTTCCTTTTTCATTTTCAATATTTTTTTGAATTATCTCTAAATTATAAGTCTTAGCACTCAATGAAGATGCAATTGCACCTTTTGTCTTATCTTTTTTTTTTGAAATCATTTCTGCAGATCCTGCTGTGTCTGCTCTTACGTGCTCAATTAGATTTTGTGATTTTATAAATTTTGAACATTGTGATAATGCTTGACCGTGAGAATAAACATCTTTTATATCAGAAACTTTTGCACCTAGGTGTCCTAATAGGTTATGCTCAATTTTTTGGAAATATTCAGAATAAATATTTAGCCTATATTGGAATATAAGATACTCAATACCTATATTTCCTGTAATTCTGTTGGACTCAGGAATTATTAACTTAGACTCTGGATCCTTGGACGCCTTCAAAAAACATTCATCAAAAGTTTTACAGGGAATAATTTCAGCTTTTGGATCAATTGATAGTGCCGCTAGATGAGAGTAAGCACCAAAAGTTCCTTGAAAATAAATTTTATTCATTAAGATTTATATTCCATAATCTTTTTTATAGCCATAAAATCTTCTTTTGTATCTACTCCTATGGGTGAATTGCTTGCAAGAGAAACATTTATATTAATATTGTTATCTAAAGCCCTTAATTGTTCTAGCTTATATTTAATTTCATTTTGTGATTGACCTAAAGAAACAAAATTTTTAAGTGTTTCAACTTGATAGCAATAAATCCCTAAGTGGTGGTAGATATTTTTTTTTTTGATAGTGGATTTTCTCATAAAATTAATTGCTTTAGTAAATTGGTAATTTTCTAGACTTTCCTTTGTTTCTACCTTGACCACATTTTGCTCATTATATAAATTTTCATCTTTAATATTTGCAGCCAAAGTTCCTAATTCGGACTCTGTTATAATCATTTGATTATGTAGTTTTTTAATATCTTCTATATTCATTAAAGGTTCATCTCCTTGAAGATTTATGATCAAATCAATATCAGATTTTCCAATTTTCTGTAACACTTCATGGATTCTATCTGTTCCAGTTTTATGTTGACTGCTGGTTAATATGGCTTGACCACCATTTTTTTTAACGTCGTCAATTATTTCTTGATCTTCTGCTGCAACGAATACCTCTCCAATATTAGCATCAACCGCCTTTTTAAAGACGTGTGAAATGATCGATACACCATTTATTTTAAGCAAAGGTTTACCTGGTAATCTTGTCGCTGATAACCTAGATGGAATTAAAACTAATGTTTTCATTGTTTTTTTTTTATCAAATTTAGATAATAAATAGTGGCAAAATGTTCATTTAAATATAAGCAATTCTTTACTTATAATGTTATACGTTCAAATTAAATTTTAATAAAATGGATTCTTTTGAATTAAACAAAATAGTTGCTGCAATTCTAATGGTTGCACTTCTTATAATTGGAATAGGCAAGATATCAGGTATAATTTTTCATGTAGAAAAGCCTAAGGTACCAGGTTATGTAGTTGAGACAGACCAAGTTGCTAGTATTTCTAGTGCTGAAACTGGAGCTGTAGAAGAGAGAGTTGATATATCAGCACTGATGGCTATGGGAGATGCTGTAAGTGGAGAAAAAATTTTTAAAAAATGCGCTGCATGTCATTCTATAATTCAAGGTGGAAAAAATAAAATTGGTCCAGCGTTGTATAATGTTGTTGGTAGAAAAGTTGGAGATGTAAGTGATTATAAATATTCCAAAGCTCTAGCAGCATACGAAAAAGAATGGACTTTTGAAGAATTAAATGGATTTTTAATCAAGCCAGCTAAATGGGTTAAAGGAACAAAAATGGCATATGCTGGTTTAAGAAAAGAAAAAGATAGAGCTTCTGTTATAAAATATTTAAATAAAAATTCAGATAATCCTTTACCTTTACCTTAGTTTTCCAAAACAATATAAAAGAATACTCTTTTGAACATGTACTCTATTTAGAGCTTGTTGCCAAACATGTGAGTTTTTTCCAAAGAAGACCTCGTTACTGACTTCAGACCCTCGAGGTAAACAATGTAAGAAAATGCAATCTTTTTTTGCAAAACTCATTAATTTTTTATCAATCTTAAATTTTTTAAATTGTGCCATTTTCCTTTTCTTATTAACCTTATCATTTAAGGATATAACTTTATCTGAGAACATAACATCAGCTCCTATCACTGCTTTTTTTGGATCATTATAAACAAATATTTTTTTATTATTTTTTTTTACCCATTCTTTAACTTTTTTAGATGGTTCAAATTTTTTTGGACATCCTATATTTAATCTAAAGGAAAATTTTACAGAAGCTGCAATTAAACTATCAAGAACATTATTAGAGTCACCAACCCAACATATACTTAGTTTTGAGATAGGCTTTTTTGTAATTTCTTCAACTGTAAATATATCTGATAATACTTGTGTTGGATGGGAAGATGGACTTAAACCATTTATTATTGGAATTGATAGATGATCTCTAAAATTTTCAATTTTTTCATCACTGTTTGTTCTCAGCATAAAACCATCACCATAGGTTGATAGTATTTTAGCTGTATCAGATATACTTTCACCCCCTTGCCCAAGATGAAGTTCGTTAGATCTAAGTGTTAACGTTCCTCCTCCAAGTTGTTTAATTGCTAAATAAAAGCTTATCCTTGTTCTCAAACTAGCTTTTTCAAACATTTGAATAAGCATCTTTCCTTTTAATGGCGCTTCTTTGTCAACCTCTAAAGTGCTTAATTTTTTTCTTAGGTTTTTTCTTTTTTTTGCGTCAGTAATAATTTTTCGAAGATCTTTAGCTGAAATATCCTTTAAATTAATAAAATGGTTCATTTTAATTTATTTCCATACATACTTTTTTAATTATTTTTAATGCTTGATCAATTTCTTTCTTTTTTACATTTAGTGGTGGTAAAATTCTTACAACATTTTCAGCAGCTCTAATTGTAAGTAATTTTTTTTTCATAAGATTTTTTATAAAATCCTTTTGATCTTTATAGAGCTGTAAGCCGATCAAAAAACCTCTTCCTCTTATTTCTTTAACTACTTTTGGAAATTCATCTTTTATTTTATTTAATTGATCATGAAAATAATCTGAATTTTTTTTTACATTATTTAAAAATTTTTTAGATGAAACAATATCTAAAACTGCGCTACCAATTTTCATGGCCAATGGGTTGCCTCCAAAAGTTGATCCATGGGTTCCTGCAATCATGCATGAGGCAACCTTTTTATTCATTAATACTGCTCCTATTGGAAATCCTCCCCCAATCCCCTTGGCAATGGGTACAATATCTGGTTTTACCTTTGATTTTTCAAAAGCAAAAAAATCTCCTGTTCTACCAATTCCACATTGGACTTCATCAAGTATTAATAATATCTTCTTCTTATTACATAATTTTCTAAGCTCTCTTAAGCACCAATCTGGTATTGTTTTAATTCCACCTTCTCCCATAATAGTTTCAATCATGATTGCAGCTGTATTTTTATTTATTAACCTTTTTAATTTTTTGTGATCTCCGAAATTGAAGTGATCAAAGCCATCTATTTTTGGACCAAAACCTTCTGTCATTTTTTTTGATCCACTGGCATAAATTGCTGCAAGTGTTCTGCCGTGAAACGAATTCTTAATACAAATAATTCTGTTTTTGTTTGGTTCACCAATTGAAAAAAAATATCTTCTTGCAACCTTTATTGCCGCCTCAGTAGCTTCTGCTCCACTATTTTGAAACAAAGTAAAATCTGCAAAAGTTTTTTTTGCTAATTTTTTAGCAAGCTCTTCTCCTTCAGGAATTATAAAAGCATTTGATACGTGCCAAAGCTTTTTTGATTGCTCACTGATTGTTTTGACTAACTTTGGATGAGCGTGACCTAAAGAATTTACTGCTATCCCTTGGACAAAATCAAGATATTTATATCCATTTGTTGCGTACAAAAAACTACCTTTGCCTTTTATAAATGATAATTTTTTTCTGTTATAATTTTTTGTTAAATACGACATTGTTTTTACTTCTATAAACTAAAATATTGGTATGCAAGTTGTGATTGTATTTCTAAAAAGATCTAAGAGATTTTTTTGTGTATAACTATAAAAAGTTTCTTGTTTATTAGTATTTTATTTCAGTATATTGTGTTTATATAATTGAATAGTACTCTATATAGTAATTTATGAGTTGGACTGACGAAAAAGTAGAAAAATTAAAAGAACTTTGGGGCAAAGGCAATACTGCAAGTCAAATTGCCGAAATTATAGGTGGACTTAGTCGAAACGCAGTGATTGGCAAAGCTCATAGACTTAATCTTTCTGCTAAAATTAAAACGAGAACTGCTGTTTCCAATCAAGATTTTGATTCTTCTAAAAATAATAAAGAAATTAAATCTAAAAGAGGTACAAAAAGTAAGTTTAAATCTCTAATAATTGAAAAAGATTTTGAGCCAGAAAATCCTAAACAGCTAGAAGAGCTTGACGAAAACTCATGTAAATGGCCGATTGGTCACCCTAATGAAAAGTCGTTCTATTTTTGTGGCAGATCTTCTTTAAAAGATTTTTCCTACTGCAAACTTCATTTACTTTATGCTTATCAACCAAAAGGTAAAAAAGAAGATGTTGCTGAAAAAGATGAGGTTCCAGGATTTATTGGAAAGAAAATAAAATCAGCTTAATTCAAAAGATAATAATTTTAATTTTATTTAATATCATTTTCATCCTTTGAAAACTGTCCTCCCTCTTTCCACATATAAGAGTATTTTTTAACTTCTTTATCAAAAAAACATTTGCTAGGGATGCCTATTTCTGAATTAGTTTTATATTTTCCAGATAAGACATTGTCATATTTAAGTAATCGAAGCTGATCTTCAGTCAACAATGGATGAGGTAATAATTGAAATAGTTTTGCAGACATAAAAGCCAATGGTAGTGGAAAAGGTAATAACAATCTTTTTTTATTAATTAAGTTTAGCAATTTTTCCAGAATTTCCCTAAAAGTTAAAATTTCAGGACCAGTACACTCAATAATTTTTGAATTAATATTGTTTTCAATTACATGATAAATTATATTTGTTAAATCAGAGCAGTGAATTGGCGTGAATTTTGTTCTACCATCGTAATATATTGGGCAAAATGGCAAGCGATTTAGTAATGTCATAAATGTTGTTGTAAATTTATCGTCTACAGAATAAACAACCGAAGGTCTTAAAATTGTAGCTGAAGGAAAATTTTTAAGAATATTCTTTTCTCCTTCCAACTTACTTAAGGCATATTTACTATCTGTCGCTTCATTTATGCCTAGTGCCGATAAATGAATAAAATTATTTAAATCATATTCTTTTGAAAGTTTGGCCAACAACGAAGGAAATAATGAGTGAATATTTTTGAATGTATTTCCTCTTTTTTTTTCATACAAAATTCCTACTAGATTAATGCAAACATCTGATTTCTTAAAAAGCTCTCTTATTTTTTTTTCATCATAAATATTAGACTCCACTATATCTATATATCCAGCATTTCCTTGAGTCTTTATCATATAGCTTTTTTGATGGATATTTCGGGTTATAACGGTAACTCTAATATTGTTTTTTGTTAATTTTCTTATTAAGTGTCTGCCTATTTGACCGCTTCCACCAAAAATTAGACAATTTTTTGCTTTCATATATATATATTTAATAATGAATATTGATATTAAACTTCACAAAAACGATTTACCAGATGATTTACAATTAGGCAACGTAATAGCAGTTGATGGGGAGTTCATGGGTTTGAATGTTCGAAGAGATCCTCTTTGTTTAATCCAAATCTCTACAGGTAATTCTGATGCACATATTGTCCAATTAGATAGAAAAACTTACAATGCGCCAAATTTAATAAAACTTTTAAGTGATAATAATATTAAAAAACTCTTTCATTATGCAAGAAGTGACTTAGCTCACATTAAATACTATCTAAAAACTGATGTCAAAAATGTTGAATGTACGAAGCTTCAATCTAAATTAGCAAGAACTTTCTCAGACTCACATTCATTAAAAACGCTAATTAAAGAATTTACGAACGTTGATGTTAGTAAGCAGTTTCAAACTTCTGATTTTGGAGGAGAGCTTACGCAGGGCCAGTTAAAGTATTGCAGTAATGATGTTATCTATCTTCACAAAATTCATAATGAACTTAACAAAATACTTGAGAGAGAATATAGAATGGAGCTTTATCAAGATTGTCTTAAATTTTTAAAAACAAGAGTAGAACTTGACCTCGCACTATTTAAGGAAGATATATGGTCTCATTGATTAAAAATAAAAATTCAAAATTAGTAGCTAACCAGGTTATAAATTTAGAAATTAATGCACTAAAATCACTAAAAAAATCTTTAAACAAAAATTTTGATAAAGCGGTAAATGCTATAGTTAATTGCCAATCAAAAATTATTCTTTGTGGTGTTGGCAAAAGTGGATTGATTGCATCTAAAATTGCATCAACCATGTCTTCAGTAGGAAGTCCTTCATTTTCACTATCAGCTAATGATTGTCTGCACGGTGATTTAGGAAGTATTTCTAAAAAAGATCTTTTAATAATTATAAGTAACTCTGGTAAATCTGAAGAGCTACTTCCAATAATTAAGTTTGCTAATAGGAATAAAGTTAAATTAATTGGAATAATGTCAAAAAAAAATTCATCTCTTTATAAAGGTTCTGATATACAAATTCTTCTTCCAGAATTTAAAGAGGCTGGTCTAGGTATTGTTCCAACTTCAAGTACTAGTGTGCAGTTAGCTATTGGTGATGCCTTAGCTGTCGCAACACTAAATAAAAAAAAATTTAGCAAGTATGATTTTTCAAAACTACATCCCGGTGGAAACTTGGGAAAGCAATTAAAAACTGTTGAAGATTTAATGGTTACAAAAAATAAAGTTCCATTTGTTAATGAAAATCAAAATTTGGTAAGTGCAATAAAAATTATTACTTCAAAAAAACTTGGTGTGTTAATTGCTCAAAATAAGAATGGCTTAACAAAAGGTATTTTAACCGACGGTAATATAAGAAAATTACGCTTAGAAAATCATGATCTAAATAAAACTTTAATCAAAAATGTTATGACTAAAAATCCCATATCAATAGATAGTACTACATTGGCAGCAAAAGCTTTAAGAATCATGAATGAAAAAAAAATTACTTCGCTATGCGTGCACAAAAAAAGAGGTGTTTATAAAACTATTGGATTAATACATATACATCATTTATTAGACTCAAATATAGAATAAATGAACAACAAAACTATACTTCAAGTTGTTTTATTATTATTAGTTTTATTTTTAGCCACTTTTTTTTACTTTAATTATTTTTACAAAAACGACACAAGGTTAGCCTCAAAACAAGATGAAATTACAAATTCTGAGATTTCAGAATCTATAGAAGGAACTACTATTAAAGATATTTTATATGAAAGTTATGATAATGAAGGGAATAAATTTATTATTAAATCAAAAATTGGTACTTTTGATGAAAAAAAAAAGGATGAAATCGACATGGTAAATGTTGAGGCTAAAATAACTTTAACAAATGGAACCTCTATCACACTATTATCTGATGCCGCGAAGTATAATTCGTTGAATAGTAATACAAAATTTATTTATAATGTAAAACTTAGGTATTTGGATCATAAAATTATCTCAGATAATATTGATGTTATCTTTACTGAAAGCAAACTTGAGGCATATAATAATTTGATTTATAGAAATTCTAATATCAACTTATCAGCTGATAAAGTAGAGCTAGATTTATTAACTAAAAATACAAAGATATATATGTTTGATAATTCTAGTGTAAAAATTATAAAAGAAAATAATGGCAATAATTAAAAAATTTCGTATAAAATCATTTAAAGAGACAAAACCAATTATTAAGCTAGAAAATATTTCTTTGTCTTTTAAAAATAGAAACATTTTAGACAATATAAGTTTTAATTTAAATCAAGGTCAAATATTGGGTTTGCTTGGTCCAAATGGTGTTGGTAAATCAACAATTTTTAATATTATAACTGGATTGCTAAAACCTGATCATGGATCAATAATCATTGGTGGAGAAAATGTTGTAAATTATCCAATAGCATCAAGATCAAAAAAATTTAAAATTGGCTATGTGCCTCAATATGGGGGATATTTTCATGATTTGACACTGTTAGATAATCTCAAAGCAATAGGTGAAATTCAAGTGCCAGATTTAAAAAAGAGAAATTCTAAAATAGAAACTATAATATCACAATTTGAATTAGATTCTGTTGCTAACACCCCAGCAAAATTTTTGTCAGGAGGGCAAAGAAAAAAATTAGTAATTGCTTTAGCACTACTAAGTAATCCCAATGTTTTACTTTTGGATGAGCCTTTTGCGGCACTAGATGTTCTTACCATAAGGATGCTGAAAGAATTGATAGTAAATTTGCAGACGCAAACGAATTTAAGTGTTTGTATTTGTGATCATCAGGCAAGGGATCTGTTGTCTTGTGTTGATGTTGCTATAATTCTCTCTAATAGTAAAATAATAGCAAAAGGGACTCCATCGGAACTTGTGAAAAATAGTAAAGCTCAAAATGCTTATTTTGGTGATTCTTTTAAATTGAATTAACATGGTAGCTCCAATCACCGTAAAAAAAAAAATTAAAATATTTAATAAAACAATTAATGTTAATGGAGATAAAAGTTTATCTATAAGATGGGCTTTGCTGGCTTCTCAAGCTGAAGGTAAATCAAGAGCCTACAATCTACTAAGGTCTCTTGATGTTATTAGTACATTGGATTGTCTAAAAAGACTTGGTGTTAAAGTAAGATTAAAAAAAAAATATTGTGAAATAGAAGGAAGGGGTTTGAATGGATTTAAAGTTAAAAAAAACATTATATTAAACGCAGGAAATTCTGGAACACTTGGAAGATTAATTCTTGGACTATTGGTTCATTATAAAGCTAAAGTCAAAATAATTGGTGATAAAAGTTTATCTAAAAGAGATTTTTCACGTGTAATTATTCCTTTGGAAAAATTTGGTGCAAAATTTAAATATAATTCAAATTATAAATTACCAATTGAAGTATTTGGTACCGATTGTGCTAGATCAATAAAATATAGTGAAGTCAAAGGTTCTGCCCAATGTAAAAGTGCTGTTATGCTTGCAGCATTGAATACTATAGGTGAAACTACAATCAAAGCAAAAAAATCTAGAGATCATACAGAAATATTATTTAAATATTTAAAAATTCCAATTAAATTAAATAAAGATAAAAAATTTGATTTAATTAGAATAAAGGGTGGAAAAAGATTTAATGGTTTTAATTATAAAATTCCTTCAGATATAAGCTCAAGTGCCTTTTTTATAATTTTAACTGCCTTATCAAAACGTTCCAAACTAACTATTAAAAATGTAAATATAAATCCAAGTAGGATTGGCGTTATTACCATTCTAAAAAAAATGGGTATCAAAATTATGTTTAAAAATAAAAAAAAGTATATGGGAGAGCAAGTTGCAGATATATTTGTTGAAGGTGCAAATAAGATAAAGTCTATTAATTGTCCAAAACATCTTAATTCACAGGCAATAGATGAATTTTTATTAATTTTTTTAGTTGCCGCTAAAGCTGATGGTGTATCTTATTTTAAAGACATATCTGAACTCAATCAAAAAGAGAGTCCTCGACTTTCACTGGGATCTAAAATATTAAATATGATGGGCATCAAAACAATTTTGACTAACAATAGTATTAAAATTTTTGGAAATCCTAAATTAAGGATTAAGAATAAAATTGAAGTTAAAAACTATCTAAAAGATCATAGAATATTTATGATGAGTATGATTGCAGCCCTAAGTATTGGGGGAAGCTGGAAATTACATGATCCAGACTCGATCAAAACTTCCTTTCCTTCTTTTTTAAATTTAATTAAAAACATCCAAAAAAGCCCGAAATAACTAATATTATCAATAAAAATACAATAAAAAAAATGATTCTAACTTGATTAATATATCAATTTTATCTAAAAGAGCTGAAAATTTAAAACAAAAAATAATTAATGGAAATTTATAGAGACCTTACATCGCCAGCATCCAAAGAGTTTGAAAAATTATTAAATAGCCAATTATCAAAAGCCAAAATAGAAGAAGGTAAGATAGTTGAAGGAAAAATTAACAAAATTACTGAAAAATTTGTATTTTTATTTGTTGAAGGTCTTAAAAGTGAACCAGTTCTAGACATCAATGAACTAAAGAGCATGGGTTTAGTTGATAAAATTAAAGTAGGTGAAAAAATACCTGTATTATTAGAAAAAATTGAAGATAAAAATGGTGAGGTTTTAGTTTCTGCGAGTAAAGCTCAAAAAATTAAGGGTTGGGATAAACTTGTTAAGGCTTATGAAAAAAATGAACCAATAATGGGAAAGATAACATCTAAGTGCAAAGGTGGTTGTATCGTTGAACATATTGATACAGGTTCGTTGATGTTTCTACCTGGCTCTCAAATTGATTCAAAACCTCTGAAAGATATCAGTCATTTAATGAATGAGCCACAAAAATTTGCGTTAATTAAATTAGATAAAATTAGAGGTAATGCATGTGTTTCTAGAAGAGAGATAATTTCTTCATATAAAAAAGAGGATAAAGCAAAAATTATAGAAAAATATAAAGTTGGTGACATAATTAAGGGTGCAGAAGTTAAGGGCTACAGTTCATTTGGATGTTTTTTTAATGTGAATGGTGAGCTTGATGTTTTAGTTCATTTACAAGAGATTTCTTATTCAAGAGTAAATCATCCTGATGAGATATTTAATATTGGAGAAAAGCATGATCTTAAAGTTATCACAGTTGATAATGAGAAACTTCAAGTAGGATGTTCTATTAAACAACTGTCACCTGATCCATTTGAAAAAATTGATAATTATGAATTAAATAAAACTTATAAATTTAAAGTAATTAAGATGATGGACTTTGGAGCTTTTTGTGAACTTTCTGAACTACCTGGACTAACTACATTACTACATTCAAGTGAGCTTAGTTGGACTAAAAAAAATATGTCCGCAAAAAAAATGTTCAAAATTGATGATATTATAGATTGTAAAATTACAGAAATTGATAAAGAAAAAAGAAGAGTTGCGATTTCACATAGACTTACATTAGAAAACCCCTTTGAAACTTTTGAAAAAAAATTTCCAGTTGATAGTACTGTTGAGGGTGAAATTGTAAACAAAAATGAATACTCACTTTTTGTTAAGATTGAAGACCTGGATGTCGAGGCTTTTTTACATTATAATGATCTAACATATTTTAATAACGGTGAAGATGAACTAACAAAATACAATAAGGGTGATAAAATAAAAGTTAAGGTATTAGAGATAAAAGCTATAGAGCAAAAGGTAAGAGTTGGCTTAAGACAAACACAACCAGATCCATTTGATTGGTTTAAAGATAAAAAAATTAATCAAACAATTACTGTTAAAATCATATCAACAGACAATAAAGGCTTAATTGTTAGACCAGTTGGGTGTGAGATGGATTTTCATATAAAGAAATCTCAAATTGCGATTAACGCAGCGGACACAAGAACAACTAGATTTACAGGTGGTGAAAAAATTGACTGTGCTATAGCAGAAATTGATTTGGATAAGAGGAAAGTGGTATTAAGTATTAAATTATTAGAGGAAATAGAAAAAAAAGAAGCTTTAGAAAAATATGGTGCAGGAGCTGAAGGTTCAGGTAAAAATTTACCATTCTCATCACTATCTGATGATTTAAAAAAGAAAGATAAAAAATAAAACAAAAATTATTTAAATTGGGTATTGTTAAATCTAAGCTACTAAAACAACTTTCGGAAAGATATCCAAACTTTTTAAAAAAAGACCTTAAAAAATTCGTAGACATTATTCTTAATGAGATAAAGAGAACTCTCAAAAGAGGAGAAAGAGTAGAAATTAGACGCTTTGGTGTTTTTTCAACAAGTATACAAAAAGCTAGAATTTCACGTAACCCCCAAAATGGTCAAAAAATCCACACACCAGAAAAAAAAACAATTCACTTCAAAATGGCTAAAGATTTGTTTAAAAAACTAAATAATGAAAAAGAATAAAATATTTGTAGCTTGCGATAGTACAAATATTTCAAAAATTAGAGAGATAATTAATAAAACCAAAAGCTCTAAAGTTAAAGTTGGTTATAAATTTGGATTAGAGCTTCTAAACTCAAAAGATGGTAGAAGGTTTGTTTCACAATTGAAAAATGAAATTACTTTTGGAGATTATAAATTTTCAGATATACCAAATACTTGCTACTCTGCAATAAAAGCAATTAAAGATCTAAAATTTAATTATTGTACAATACACATTAGCTCAGGATTAGAGGCCTTAAAGGCTGCCAGGAAAGCTTCTGGAAAAACAAAGTTGGTTGGAGTAACGGTTCTAACATCATTAGACAATAAAGCGCTTAAAGAAATTGGTTTCAATAAAGATGTTATAAAATTAGTTTGCCATCAAGCCAAGTTAGCAAAAAAAGCAAAATTAGATGCTATTGTTTGTGGTGCTCAAGAGGTTAAAATAGTTAAAAAAGTATTTAAGAAAGAAATTATTACACCCGGAATAAGATTCAATTCAAAAACATCAAAATTAAATGATCAAAAAAGAGTTTTAAGTCCTAAACAAGCATATAAAAATGGAAGTGATTGGTTAGTCATTGGAAGGCCAATTACAAAAGGGAATATCAAAAATAACATTCAAAGACTAATTAATCACTTAAATAATGATTAAAGGATCTAAAATTTGTGGGATTTTTGACCTTGATACTCTCAATTTTATAATCAATCATCCTTATCCACCACAATTTATTGGCTTCATTTGTAATTATAAAAAAAGTTCACGATATGTTGAGATTGAAAAACTGAGCAATCTATTAACTGTTGATAAAAAGAAATCAAATTTTGTTGCGGTGCTAGTCAAGCCAAATGAGGATATTTTAGAAAAAATTAAATATCTACCTTTCGATTACTATCAAATTTATGACTGCACTCCTGAGGAAATCAGAGTAATTAAAAATAAATATAATAAAAAAATTATTACTGCTTTAACTGTAAAAAATAAAACTGATGTTCAAGATTATGAATTGTTCTCTCAAGTAACTGATATCTACTTATTTGATAGCAAAGGTTATGAAAAAAGTATGTCCTTTGATCATAAACTTATTCAGGATATAAAGATTGATAAACCTCTAATGATAGCAGGAAATATTCATGTGAATGATAATCTCGAAAATTTCAAAAAAATAGCAGATATTATAGATATTTCTGGGGGACTAGAAACATCTGGGGTAAAAGATAAATCCAAAATAAATATTTTTTTAGACAAAATAGAAAAGATACACAATGAAACTTAAAAAAGGAATTCCATTAATTGATCAACACGATAAATATGGCTTTTGGGGTGGAAAATTTGGAGGAAGTTTTATTCCTGAAACTTTAAAAAAACCTGTTGAAGATCTAACAAATGAATTCAAAAAACTTAGAAAAGATAAAAAATTTTTAAAAAAAAGAGATTTTTATTTTAAAAACTATATTGGAAGTCCTACTTCTTTTATAAAACTTGATAATCTATCAAATCATTTAGGTGGTGCTAAAATTTGGGCAAAAGTTGTATCAGAGGCTAATGGAGGTGCTCACAAGATTTATAACGCAACAGTTCATGCTTTAATATGTAAATCAATGGGCAAAAAATATATTGTTGGTGATACAGGCGCCGGTTATGCAGGAAAAATGCTAAGTATGGCTGCTAAAAAATTTGGTCTTAAGTGTAAAATATTTATGGGGGCAAAGGATATTAAAAGACAAAAACCTAACTGTGATGCAATGAAAAGAAATGGAGCTGAGATAATACCAGTTTATTCAGGTAGTCAAACTTTAGTTGATGCCGTAAGTGAATGTATGAGATATTGGGTCTCAAATTGTGACAATACTCATATGTGTGTTGGAAGTACTGTTGGTCCAAATATATTTGTTAAAATCTGTGGTTGGAGCACAGCACAAATTTCTAGAGAATTAAAAATACAATTAAAAGCACAATTTAAAAAAATTCCAAATAAAATAAAATTGATTAACTGTGTTGGTGGTGGTAGCTCAGCTTATGGTTTTTGGAGTGAATTTCTTGATTTTGATAAAAATCAAATTGAATTAATTGGTGTAGAAGCTGGTGGTCCAAAAAAATCAAAGCTTCATGCGGCACCATTAAGTAGAAATGCTAAAATAGGAATTTTACACGGAGCTGCATCATATGTTTGTCAAAACAAAGAGGGGCAAATAAATGATACTGAATCTATAAGTGCGGGATTAGATTATCCTGGTGTTAGTCCCATTCATTGTTTTTTAAAAGATACTAAAAGAGCAAGATACACTTATGCTACAGATGAAGAGGCACTCAAGGCCTATCAGCTAGTTACAAAATATGAAAATCTAAATCCAAGTTTAGAACCAAGCCATGCATTTGCAGAAGCTATTAAAATTGCACCCAAATTAAATAAAGATACTATAATAATTGTTAATTCATGCGGAGATGCCAAAAAAGATAGGGACATTTTAAGAGAGAGATTAGGCAAAAAATAGTGGTCTCCTTAATAAATAAAGCATTTAATAAAGCAAAAAGTGAGCGTAGACCTGCTCTTCTAACTTACACAGTTGCTGGTGATAATACTAAAAATAAATCACTAGAAATACTTAAATCAATTTCAAATTATGCAGATATTTGTGAGCTTGGATTTCCTCACAACACACCAATAGCTGATGGTGGTCAAATTCAATCTAGTGCTTATCGTGCAATTAAAAATGGAATTAAGATTAACGATGTTTTTTCAATTGTAAAAGATTTTAAAAAATTTAAAAAAACAACACCAATTATTCTTATGGGCTATTACAATATGATCTTTCAATATAATGAAAATAAATTTCTAGATAGATGTAAAAATGTTAAGATTGATGGGTTGATTGTTGTAGATTTACCCTATCCCGAAAATAAAAAATTTTCTTCTAAATGTAAAAAAAGAGGAATTAATTTTATTCAATTAGTTTCTCCAACAACCTCACTTATAAGATTAAAAAAAATTATTAAAGATTCTCATGATATGATTTATTATATCAGTATGCTTTCAACCACTGGAGGAAAACTTAAAGTTTCCCCAAAAAAAATAATTGACCGGTACAGTAAAATTAAAAATCAAAATAAATCTAAAAATGTTGTTATAGGATTTGGTATTACTGAAAAAACTATAAAATCACTCAGAAAAGCGGATGGATTAGTTGTAGGTAGCGCAATTTGTAAGGAAATTTCAAGTTCAATTAAAAAGAGACAAAATCCTGTCACAAATGTTACTAATATCGTTAAAAGATTAAAAAATAAAATTAAATGAATTGGATTACCAAAATAATAAATGCAGGTGAAAAAATCAAATCTGCTATTCATAAAAGAGCATCCAAAGAAGATATAGCTAATAGTGACTGGACGTCATGTTGTAGAGGACCAATTTTAAAAAAAGATTTAGAAGTGAATCTTTGGGTTTGTCCAGATTGTAATAAACATCACCGAATTAAACCAAAACAAAGATTCGATATTCTATTTGGTAAAAATAATTATGAAATATTTAAAACACCTATTCCAAAAGATGATCCTTTAAATTGGACTGATTCAAAATCTTATAAAGATAGACTTAAAAGTGCCAGAAAAAAAACAGGTATGGACTGTGGGATGATGGTCGTTTGTGGAGTTATAAATAATATTAAAATAACTGCTGTAGCGTCTGATTTTGATTTCTTGGGTGCATCAATGGCTGCTGCTGAAGGTGAAGCTTTTTTATACGGAGTCCAACACGCTATTGAAAACAAAACACCTTTTTTATGTGTTAGTGCTGGTGGTGGAATGAGAATGATGGAGAGTTTAATCTCATTATCTCAGATGACAAGATCTACACTTGCAATTAATGAGCTTAAGGAAAATAATCTTCCTTACTTAGTTTGTATTACAGACCCTACGGCTGGAGGCATTACTGCATCGTATGCTATGTTGGGTGATATTCATATAGCTGAACCAGGTGCATTAATTGCTTTTGCTGGGGCTCGTGTCATTAAAGGAACTGTAAAAGAAGATCTTCCTGATGGTTTTCAAAAAAGTGAATATGTTGAAAAAACAGGTTTTGTTGACTTAATTGTTGAAAGAAAAGATTTATCAGAAAAAATAGGAACTTTATTATCAATATTGTTAAAGAAAAATTCTGTTATAAGCACTGAAGAAAATGAAACTACAAAAAATTCTCAGCCGCTTTCTCAAGTTGCATCCTAAAGAAATAGATCTAAGTCTTGATCGAATTAAAATTCTTTGTAAAAAATTGGGTAACCCTCAAAAAAAAATTAAAGCTATTTCAGTTATTGGAACAAATGGAAAAAATTCAACTATTCAAGCTTGTTATTCAATTTTAAAAGAGGCAAATATAAAATGTAATGTTTATACTAGCCCACATATTCAAAAAATAAATGAAAGATTTGTTTTTAATAATAATCAATTAGATGATGACGAATTGGCTTCACTTTTTGAAAAAGTTGAAAAAGTCAATAACAATCACCCAATTACATTTTTTGAAATACTAACTGCTTGCTACTTCTATAAAGCTGCTCAATATCCTAATAATATCAATTTAGTTGAGTCTGGATTATTTTTTAGATTTGATGCAACTAACATTCTCGAACAAAACCTTGCAAGTGTAATTACATCTATTTCAAAAGATCATCTCGATTGGTTACCTAAAAATGAACAAACTATTGAAAAAATTGTATTTGAAAAAACATCGTCTCTTTTAAATTCAAATATCATTGTTGCCAAACAAAATTCAAAGGAAACAATAGATTGTATAAAAAAGACTATTTTCCATAATAAATCAAATAAAATCTATTTTAAAGATAATTTTTCTTATTCTATTAGTGAAAATAATTTTTTTTACTATGAAGATAAACTTGGTGGTTTAAAATTACCAAAACCAAATGTTCGTGGCCAATACCAACTAGAAAATATCTCAACTGCTATAGCAACTCTTAGGACTTTAAATTTAGGCGTTAATGATGAGCATATAAAATTAGGTATCCAAAAAATTAACAATATTGCAAGATTACAGGAGATTAATTCGGGAAAATTAAAAGATTTAATTAAAGATAATTTATTTTTAGTTTCAGGAGATCATAACGAAGATGGTGCAAGAGTATTAAATGAGTATCTTGATAGCCT
>Ga0209335_10002322_pt1 | contig 20173 bp, 26 predicted proteins | sample COG_09_FD_184753 | JGI IMG/M metagenome (GOLD analysis project Ga0209335, IMG submission 184753) | Pelagic Microbial community sample from North Sea - COGITO 998_met_09 (SPAdes) (version 2) | ecosystem: Environmental > Aquatic > Marine > Neritic zone/Coastal water | place: Helgoland, sampling...
GCAATTTTTTTCATAAAGTAATGGCGGTCCCAAGGGGAATCGAACCCCTCTTTGTTGGATGAAAACCAACTGTCCTAACCGATAGACGATGGGACCGTATTTTTGAAAGACTTAATAACAGAAATATCATCGATAATAAACTCTACATTTAATTGCCCTTTCCACTCATTTAGGGATAATTTTCCAGCAATATTAAATGTTTTATTATTTTTTTTGATTAAGTACCCTCCTAATTCGTTGTCGACCGCATTAAAGGCAATAGACTTTATGGCAGTTCCGTCTTTACCAATTAATACTGATTTAATATGTTTTTCTCCTACAATTTTTCCATTAATTGTTTTCATGTTTTCAATGATAAATTTAGGTTCAGGATTTCCAGATCCAAATGGAGATAGCAAGGCGACCTTACTATAAAAATCTATATTAATAGCAGAGGGTGAAATTATGCTATCTAATAATAAAGATTTTTTGCTGGATAAATCTTCATTGATACTTTTAAACTTTTTAAATACAAAATTTCTAAATTTTTCAATATTTTCAGTTTTTAGTGAAAACCCACCGGCCATTTTATGTCCACCCCCTTTTAATAATATACCTTCCTGAGTAGCGGCTAAAATAACTGAACCAATATCAAAACCGATGACAGATCTTGCGGATGCTTTACCTAATTTTCCATCGAGTGAAATTATTATAACTGGTTTATTGAATTTATCTTTTAATCTTGCGGCCACAATTCCAATTATTCCTTCATGCCAATTTGGCCCACTAAGAATTAAAACTGGATCATTCATATAATTAGATGTTTGATTTAATATTTTTTGTAAAAGATCTTTCTCGAGCATTTGTCTTTCTTTGTTATATTGATCTAACTCTGAAGCTATTTTAAAAGTATTTTTTGGATCTTTATTTAAAAGTAAGTTAGCCCCATGAGAACATTTGCCAACTCTGCCACCAGCATTAATTCTTGGTCCCAACATATAACCCATGTGGTAAACTGAGGGATTTGAATCGATTTTACAAATATCTAATAAAGTTTTTAAGCCTAAATTTTTTTTAGATTTAATAATCTTTAAACCTTGTTTTACTATAGCTCTATTTAAACCTATTAGAGGTACAACGTCACAAATTGTGCCTAATGAAACTAAATCAAGAAAATTCATTAAATTTGGTTCCTTAATATTATTTTCTTCAAACCAATTAATAGTTCTTAATTCTCTATTTAGTGAAACAAGAAACATAAAAGAAACACCTGCTGCGCATAAATATTGTAAATTAGATTTATCATCTAAACGGTTAGGGTTAACTATTGAGTAAGCAGGAGGAAGTTTAACTTCAGATTGATGATGATCTAATACAATTACATCAATGTTCTTTTTTTTTGCATAACTAATGGCTTCAAAAGAAAGAGTTCCACAGTCAACAGTAAAAATTGTTTTTACTTTTTTTTTAATTAATTCATCAAAGCCTTTTATTGAAGGGCCGTAACCCTCTTGTTTACGATCAGGGATATAAATTTCATAATCTAAATTTAAGTGAGAAAAATAATTTCCTAGCAAAGCTGTAGAGCTAGCTCCATCGACATCATAATCACCAAAAATACCAATTTTTTCTTTTTTTGAAATTAACTCAACAGTTCGTAAAGTTGATTTTTTCATGTCTATTAAATTATCTGGATTGGGAAGAAAATTTTTAATTGATGGATTTAAAAATGAACTTATTTCTTCTCTTTTAATATTTCTTATTGATAAAAGCTTTGAAGTTATTTCATCTAAAGAAAAGTTATCTTTGATATACGTTAGATCTTCTTGATTGTATTTTTTTAAAATCCAATTTTTACCACTTATTGAAAGTGAGTTCATTTATTGTATATGTTTGTAATAGACTTAATTATATTTTGACTTTTATGAAGTGCAAAAGTATTAACTTCGAATTCATTACCAAGATCTTTTACACCACTTGCTATATCTCCTGAAGTTACACCAGTCGCGCAAAAAATTACATCACCTTTAACCATATCATCAATATTATACTTCTTATTAAAATCTTTAATGCCAAGTTTTTTTGCTCTAACTTTTTCGTCTTCATTTAAAACTAATCTACCTTGAATTTGTCCCCCGTAACAAGAAAGTGCCGCAGCAACTATAACACCTTCGGGTCCTCCACCAGTGCTGTAATAAATATCATTTTTAGGATTATTACCTATAACACTTAAGGCCCCCGCTATATCTCCGTCTGTTATATAATTAATGTTAACACTCATTTTCTCAAGTTCTCTTACAATTTTATCATGTCTTGTTCTTTTCAAAATACAGACATTAATGTCAGATATTTTTTTATTTTTAGCTTCACTTAGTAATTTTATATTTTTTTCAACGCCATAATCAATGTCCATTAAATTTTTTGGCAGATTTGACCCTATTACAATTTTCTCCATGTATGTGTCTGGAGCAGATAATAAACAACCTTTTTCTGAAATTGCCAAAACAGAAAAAGCATTAGGTTGACCGTTAGCAGTAAATTTTGTGCCCTCTAAAGGGTCGACAGCTATATCGAAATCTGGTCCGTTTAACGTGCCAAGTTTTTCTCCAATATACAACATAGGAGCTTCATCCATTTCACCTTCTCCAATAACAACAGTGCCTTTCATATTAATTTTATTGAGCTCTCTTCTCATGGGATCTACGGCACCTTTATCTGCTGCAATTTTATCTTTCTTTCCTATAAATTTTGAAGCACCAATTGCAGCTTTTTCAGTGACTTTAATAAATAGTTTTAAAAATTTTTTATCAATTGCCATTTAGTTATTGTTAATTCTAATAAGTTTAGGTTTATTATAAACATATTTTTTTTTAGCCACTTGTTTTAAAATTTTATTTAATGATTTATCCTTAGAGTTATGAGTGATAATTATTATTGAAGAAATCTTTTTATTTTTATAAGGATTTTGTATTAATCTTTTTATTGATACTTTATTTTTTGTAAAAATATTTGTAATATTAGACAAAACACCTGGTTTATCAATAACTTCAAATCTCAGATATGCTGAAAAAAAACGATCACTAATATTATCAAAAATAAGTTTTTTTCGTTCTTTACTAGATAATGAAAAAGGAAATTTTATATTTCCCCTTAAAATAGAAGATATATCAGAAACTAATGCCGATGTTGTTGCGGCAGGCCCTGCCCCTTCGCCTTGAATAATACTTTTTCCAACAGGTTTTCCGTCAACAATTACCGCATTTAAGACACCATCTATACTCGCTACATAGGTTTCTTTTTTAATTAATGTAGGATGAACTCTTTGATAAATTTTATTATTTAATAATTCAGCAAAGCCTAATAGTTTAATTTTATAACCTAATTTATTTGCGTTATCGATGTCTGTTTTATCAATATTTTTAATTCCCTCAACATAAATTTTGTTATTTAAAAATGAATTAAAGCATAATGAAGAAAGTATTTTTAATTTAGAGGAAACATCATCACCATTTAAATCTGATGACGGATTAGATTCAGCGTAGCCCAATTTTTTTGCATTAAGCAAAACATCTTCAAAATTTTTATTTTGTTTATCCATAGAAGAAAGGATATAATTAGAAGTTCCATTGAAAATTCCATAAATTTTAGATATTTTGTTAGCAATTAAACCTTCCTTTAAAGATCTTATAATAGGAACACCTCCACAAACTGAAGCTTCAAATTCTAGATTTACTTTATTTTTTTCAGCAATTTTTGCAAGTTGATCACCATATTTTGCAATTAAAGCTTTATTAGCTGTAACAACATGTTTTTTATTTTTTAAAGCATTAAAAACTAATTTTTTTGCGGGTCCTTCTGCTCCACCAATTAATTCAACAATTAAATTTACATCTTTAATTTTTGTAGCTTCAAGATAATTTTTTAACCATTGTTTTTTATAAATCTTAATATTTCTTTTTTTCTTTTTATTTTTAGCTGAAACATATTTTACGATTGGAAGACAATTATTTTTTTCTGTTAAAATTTTTTTATTATCTTTTAAATAATTAAATAAATAACAACCAATATTTCCTAAACCAATAATTGCTATATTTAATCTTTTCATAATAATGTTATTGCCTTTTTGTTATATCTGGAAAATCTTTACTATTTCCTTTATCAAGTAAATATTTTGATATTTCATCAATATTACATTTTTCTAAAATTGTACAAATGTCAACTATATCGTTGTTTTTTTTGTGCATAATATTTTGTTTAGAAATTTTTTTATTTTTTTCTACTTTAGTAATTTTGTCTTTTTGTTTAGATTCCTTTTTTAAAATTATTTCTTGCCTTTTTTTTTGGTTAATATTTTCTTTAATTTTAGCAATTTCAAGATTAGATAAAGTCTTTAAATCATTTTTTGGTTTTCTTTTAGAAATTAAACTTATTTTCTTCTCCTCATTATTATTATTTAGATTAAGCTCAACTAAATCGATTTTTTTTTTATTTTTTTTACTTAAAATCTTTACTTCAATAGAAAGATTTTCCTTAAAATATTGCTCTGCTTCAGTTTTATTAACACAGATATGGTCTCCGCAAATAAAAACAGTTTTAGGTTTATTACAATTTGTCAAAAAAAAAATCATTATAACTATTAAAAAATACTTCACTTTAAACCTAGGTGTTCAGGAAATTTGAATAAAATATTCATATTTTGAATGGCTTGCCCAGCCGCGCCCTTAACAAGATTATCAATAGCTGAAAATATGATAAATTTATTTTTTATTTTTGTTTCACAAATTGAAATCTCACAATTATTAGTGTTTAAAACATTACCAGAACCTAGTGTTGAATTTAATTTCATAATTTTAATAAATTTAGAATTTTTAAAAAATCTAACAAGTGATTTTCTTAGATGATTAGCGGTTATACCCTTATTTGTCTCAATATATATTGAACTTAGAATACCTCTATAAGTAGGAAGTATATGAGGATTGAAAGTAAAACTTATTTTCTTTTTAGTATATTTAAGAAATTCCTGATTTATCTCACAAACATGTCTGTGATTTTTTGGGCTATATGCAAATATAGAGGAATACAAATTTTTATGTATAAATTTCTTTTCTAAATTTTTACCAGCTCCTGAGTAACCAGATTTTGAGTCAATTATTATTTTATTTATATTTATCAGTTTATCTTTAATTATTGGTATTAATGGAATTTGTACAGAAGTTGGATAGCAACCAGGATTAGATATTATTCTAAATTTTTGAATATCATTTCTACTAAATTCAGGTAAAGAATATAAGCTTTGTGAAATTAAATTCTTTGCTTTATGTTTAATCTTATAATTTTTTTCATAGATTTTTAAATTAAAGATTCTAAAATCAGCAGATAAATCTATAAATTTCAATCTTTTATTTATAAAATAATTTTTTTTAATTATATTTTGGGCTTCTCCATTTGGTAAAGATAAAAAAATTACATCTAAACTCTCATAATCTATTTTTGTGACTGAAGAAATCTTTGGTAATTTTTTTTTAATTCTCTTATCTAAAACTCTAATTTCTTTTCCTAAATTCTTAGTTGCACAAAGATTTTTTATTTTAACTTTTGGATGTTTTGATAACATTAAAGTAAGATCTAAACCGGTATAGCCAGTAGCGCCAATTATAGCTACATTAATTTTATTATGAAAAGACATAATTTCTTATATCACTGTCTTGAAAATTAGTTAATCCAAAATGATTATCTCTTAGAAAATTGAAAGCTTCTTCTTGCTTTTTTGTGACCGTATTTTTTACGTTCAACAACTCTTGAGTCTCTTGTGGTAAGTTTATCTTTCTTTAGATTTTTTTTTAAGTTTTCATCATATGATATTAGAGCTTTTGAAATACCAAGAATAATGGCACCAGCTTGACCAGATAGTCCACCTCCTTTAACAGAACATTTTACGTCATAGTTCGCAGCAACATCTGAGATTTCTAGTGGTCTGGTTACAATTATTTGATGCACCGGTCTTTTAAAATATTCATTCATTTTTAAACCATTTACATGAATATTTCCTGTTCCTTTTTTTATCCATACTTTTGCAATAGATCTTTTTCTTCTACCAGTAGCATATTTGCTATCTTTAAAATCTAATTTGATTTTTTTAGGTTTAATTGTTGATTGAATTGTTTGTTCCATTATTTAACAATATTACTTTTGTTTAGTTTTTCAAAATCAATAACTTTAGGATTTTGAACATCATGTGGATGCTTTTCTCCGTTGTAAATTTTTAATTTAGTAAGCTGTTTTTTTGCCAAAGGACCACCTGGTAACATTCTTTTAACAGCTAGTTTAAGTATTTCATTAGTTTTATTTTTTTCTACGAGAAAAGATGGTGTTGACACTTTAATTCCACCTGGGTGACCTGTATGTCTATAATATTTTTTGTTAGTAAATTTTTTTCCAGTGAATCTTATTTTATCTATATTTGTTACAATAACAAAATCACCATTATCTATATGAGGATTGTAAGTTGATTTATTTTTACCTCTTAATATTTTTGAGATGTAAGCAGCAAGTCTGCCTACAGCAACATTTTGTGCATTGATTACATACCAATCTTTTTTAATATCTTTCTTTTTAATAAAAGGTGTCATGATTATGGGCGATAAATACAAAGAATGTTGAATAAAGTCAATTTATTTAGCAACTAAATAATATAGATTTAATGCGCTTAAAATTAACAGCACGCTTGTAATTTGGTGAAGTGAAGCCAAATAAATATTTAGACCACTAATTAATGTTAATATGCCTAAAATTACTTGAACCAATAAGAAAAGTATTAAAATTTTAAATGAATTATACAAAAGATACATTTTTTTTTTGTAAATATATAATGCTAAAAAAAAAGTATATAAGGTTATGACATAAGCCAAGTTACGATGGTAAAATTGCACTAAAGAATGATTACTAAAATCAAAAAAATTTTGAAAACTATCTAATAACAAGTCATTAGGAAGAAAACTATTTCCCATTGTTGGCCATGTCTGATAAATTTCTCCTGCATTTAATCCAGATACAAAAGCACCCATAATTATTTGTGTAAAAATTATCAAAATAAAAAATTGAAAAGGTAAATTTCTATATCTAAATGAAAAAAAACTTTTAATTTCATTAGATATTACGTTTTTCAGCAACCAAAATATTGTTAAAATAATTATAAAAGCAGTAGATAAATGAATTGCTAATCTATAATGGCTAACAGTTACATCATTTACCAAACCACTTTTCACCATAAACCAACCAATAAATCCCTGAAAAACTATTAATATAAATATTAAGTAACTGGTGTACATATATTCATTTCTAATTTTTTTTGATAAATAAAATAAAATCAAAGGAATTAAAAAAAAAATTCCTATTAATCGAGCTATAATTCTATGGAAATATTCCCAATAAAATATAACTTTAAATTCTTTAAGTGACATGTCGAAATTTAATAATTTATATTGTGGTATCAATTTGTATTGATTAAAATAATTTTCCCATGAATTGTTATTTAATGGTGGTAATATACCAACGATCAATTCCCATTTTGTTATCGAAAGACCAGAATTTGTTAATCTTGTTAATCCACCAATGATAATTATTAAAAAGACAAGTATTAAAGAAATAATGAGCCATTTTAGAAATAATTCATTAATTTTTTTTTCGTTTGTATGCATAATTAATAATATATAATAAATTCATAAATCGTAATTTTTTAAATTGTCGCTATGGTAAATAAAAATATACTAAGAATAAGAAAAAAATTAGATATTCTTGATAACAGATTATTAGATATTATTAAAAAAAGAGTAGAACTTGTAGATTTAGTTATTAAAAATAAAAGATATAAAAAAGATATAGTTGATAAAAAAAGAATTTCTTCAATACTTAAAAATATTTTAATTAAATCTAAAAAAAGAAAAATTGATCCAATAATTACCCGTAAAATATGGAAAGAAATGATTAAAGCCTTTATTGCTTACGAATATAGAAATTTCAACAAAAAATAATTATTTACTATGCGGAGGAAGTTTTTTTTCAATAAAAAACTCGTGCTTTCGAGTATTAGGATTGTACTTTTTTAATTTAAGTTTATCTTTTGCCTTCTCACCTTTAGTAGGTTTTTTTGCATAATAAATAAATTTACTATCAGGATTGTTCTCAGGAACCATACGTACTTTAAGATGAGTTTTTTTTGCCATAATTTTTTATTTTTTTTAATTTTTCTAAAATTATTTTACTTTTATTTTTAAGATTGAGTTTATAATAATCTTGTTTTAAACTATGATGATTAAGATCGTCAAGTCTATTTATATTAACTTTTAATAAATTTTTTACTCCAGATATAGTCATACCTTTGTTTTTAAGTAAAAATTTTATCATTTTAATAGTTTCTACTTGTTTATCGGAATAATATCTTCTGTTATTTATTTTTTTTGGTCTAATTTGTACAAATTCTTTCTCCCAAAATCTCAATATATAATTAAGTGGTTTTTTTGTTACAGGATTAATTAAATTGATCTTTTTAGAAACTTCAGAAATATTAAAAAATTTGCTCATAATAAATTATTAAGAACATTTAATATATATTTAGAGGGTTTAAAAATTACAGATTTTCTTGAAGAAATTATAAACTTCTCTTTGGTTTTTGGATTTCTTCCCAATCTTTCTTTTTTTTTAATTATATTAAAGCTTCCTATGTTTTTTAAACCAAGATTTCCTGATTTAATATTTTGAATTATTATTTCAATTAAATCATTAATAATTTTTTTTGATAAGTTGTGAGAAAAACCCATCTGATTACTTAAATTATTTATTAAATCTATTTTCTTTATCTTGTTTTTAGACACTTTTAGAGTGATTTAGGTTTTTCTTAATTTGAATCATAAGATCACCTTTTATTATTTTATAACATAAATCAATCGAATGATAGAAACCTAATGCATCTGTTCCACCATGACTTTTAACCACTGGACCATTTAGCCCTAAAAAAATAGCACCGTTATATTTCCTCGGGTCTAATTTATCTTTAAATTTTTTTAAAGAAAAATAAGAAAAAATTAAAGATATTTTTGTTAAAAGATTTTCTGTAAGTGACATCTTAAGATTTTTAATTATAAATCTAGCAGTTCCTTCTGCAGTTTTTAAAGCAATGTTACCAGTAAACCCATCCGTAACAATAACATTTGATTCTCCTTTCATAATATTATTTCCCTCAATATAACCTTTATAAATAAAATTATCTTCATTAGATAGTTGGCGTAATCTTTTAGAAGTTGTTTTTAAAGTGTCTGTTCCTTTTATTTCTTCAGAACCAATGTTTAAAAGAGAAACTTTAGCTTTTTTTTTTGGAAATAAAGATTTAAATAATGCTGAACCTAGTTCTGCAAAATCAACAAGATTTTGATCATTACATTCTATATTAGCACCTAAATCTAAAACAACATTCATTCCATCTTGGTTAGGCCATAAACCAGCTAATGCGGGTTTACTTACTTCATTCATCATTTTTAAAATCATTCTTGATATTACTAACAAAACTCCTGTATTTCCCGCTGACAAGCTAATATCTGATTTTCCTTCAAGTTGATGCTGAATACAATTCCACATACTTGTATTTTTTGAATTTTTTACTGCTGTGATTGGTGTTTCTTCATCTGAAACAACTTTTTCTGAATTAATTATATTTATATTTTCAGATTTGATGTTATATTTTTTTAATTTATCATTTATAAGATCATTTCTACCAAAAATATTAAGCGTGTAATCATCTGTTGATTTATATCTTTTTAAAAAAATTTTTATGCCCTCTATAATTTTATCGGGGGAGTTATCACCACCCATTGCATCAATTGCAATAGAAATTTTTTTAACCATATAAAGATTTTAGATATCTAGGATTTTCTTACCGTTATAGTAACCAGATTTAAGGTCAATATGATGTGAAATTTTGTATTCACCCGTTTTTTTATCTTCTATAATATTTACAGAAGATAACTTGTGATGAGATCTTCTCATTTTCTTTTTTGAAACAGATGTTTTTCTTTTAGGTACAGCCATATTTAATTTTTAAAATTTATAACTTCTTTTAAGATATTATCAAGAGAAAGTTTTGAACAAAAAATATAGAAATTAGAAAAATAAGTCTCTATTTCTTTATATTTAGGGTTTTCTTTGTCCTTAAATTCTTCAAAATATTTACTAAAGATTCGTTGATTAAAACTCACTATTTTTGTTTTTTTAAAATTTGGTTTAATTTTTAACAAAATATCATAAAGAATTTTATTAAGTTCTTTCATTTTCTTATTTACAGTTACATCACCATATCCAAGTTCTCGAAGATTATTTTCTATACTATTAAAAAGCTGATCATATTGATTTTGATCAAATTTTTTTCCCTTATGTTTAAAAATGATCATTAGAATTGAAAAATGAAAAAACATCAGATAAATTCTAGTTTGGTAAGTATCTTGAAGATTAATTGTTTTATAAAAAAAAATATTCCTAGATAAACTTAAGAGTATATTATACAACTGATGACTATGCTTAATTACTTTAAAAATCATGTTTATTTTTTTATATTTATTTCTTTATTTATTTTAAATAGTTGTTCATTACAAGAACCAACAAAAAATCATGGTATATTGTACCTTGAAAATAGGGCTAATAAATTATTTTTAAACAATTCAAACGTAAATGACGCATTAAGAGTTTTAGGTAATCCACATTTTAAATCAATTGGCAACACTAACGAATGGATTTATGTTGAAAGAGTATTAAGTAAAGGGGAATTTATAAAACTCGGACAAAATGTTATAAAAGAAAATAATGTTTTAGTTTTAACATTTGATAAATACGGAGTTCTAAAAGAAAAGTTTTTCATAGATAAATTTGCCAAAAATGAATTAAAATTTTCTACTGATACGACTGAAAATAAACTTTCTCAAAAGAGTTTTGTAGAAAAGTTTTTAGAGAGTTTGAGAAAAAAAATGTATAAAAAATAAACCTATTTAAATTTGGTTTAATGAGAAATCACAGCTAACAATAATAAAGCTACTATATTAGTTATTTTAATCATGGGGTTGATAGCAGGTCCAGCAGTATCTTTGTAGGGATCGCCTACTGTATCGCCCGTTACGGCTGATTTATGTGCCTCTGAACCTTTTCCTCCAAAATTACCATCTTCAATATATTTTTTTGCATTATCCCAAGCTCCACCACCAGCTGTCATAGAGATGGCTACAAACAATCCTGTAATAATTACGCCTAATAACATTGCTCCGAGAGACGCTAATGCAGCCTCCATACCTCCAATTTGTAAAATTATAAAGTAAAGTATAACAGGTGATAAAACTGGTAAAAGAGATGGAACAATCATTTCTTTTATTGCAGCTTTTGTTAAAAGGTCAACTAATCTTCCATAATCTGGTTTACGTTTACCTTTCATTATACCTGGTATTTTTTTAAATTGCCTTCTAACTTCAATAACTACAGCTCCTCCTGCTCTACCTACAGCTTGCATTCCCATAGATCCAAACAAGTAAGGTAACATTCCTCCAATTAATAAACCGGCTACAACAAATGGGTTTGATAAATCAAATGTAACAATAACTCCTTCTAAAGCGGATCCTTTGACGGTTGAAAAGTATTTTATATCTTCTGTGTAAGCAGCAAATAATACTAAAGCTCCTAATCCAGCTGAACCAATAGCATAACCCTTGGTTACTGCTTTTGTGGTATTACCCACAGCGTCTAGTGCATCTGTTGTTTTTCTGACATTTTTTGGAAGTTTAGCCATCTCTGCTATTCCTCCAGCATTATCTGTTACTGGTCCATAAGCATCTAAAGCAACCACCATTCCAGTAAGAGCTAACATTGAAGTTACCGCAATTGCAATTCCATATAATCCTGCTAGTTCATTTGTGTATAATATTCCTGATACAATAATTAAAGCTGGTATTGCAGTTGCCTCCATTGATATTGCTAAACCTTGGATTACATTTGTCCCATGTCCTGTTGTAGAAGATTGAGCTACAGATCTAACAGGTCTATAATTTGTTCCTGTGTAGTACTCGGTTATCCAAATTAATAATCCAGTGATTACAAAACCAACAACACCACAAATGTATAGGTCAAAACCACTAAATATTATTAAATTATTATTATAAGTTTCAGTCATTCCAACAATTGAATCTGTGACTGGGTATAAAATAATAAGAGACGTTAAAGCTGTAACAACAAATCCTTTATATAAAGCACCCATAATATTTTTACTCTTACCAAGCTTAACAAACCAAGTTCCCACAATTGATGTAATTATACATGCACCACCAATTGCTAATGGGTAAACCATCAGATTGTAAGCGTTAGGAAAAAATATTGATGAAAGGACCATTGTAGCTACGATTGTTACTGCATAAGTCTCAAATAAATCTGCAGCCATACCAGCACAATCTCCAACGTTATCACCAACATTATCAGCAATTACTGCAGGGTTTCTTGGGTCGTCTTCAGGAATACCAGCTTCTACCTTTCCAACAAGATCTGCTCCAACATCAGCACCTTTTGTAAAAATTCCACCACCTAATCTTGCAAATATTGAAATAAGTGAAGCACCAAAACCTAGTGCTACTAAAGCGTTAATAATTTCTCTACTATCTACTTTTAAGTTTATTAAAATAATGTAGTAAAAAGTTATTGATAATAAAGCCAAACCAGCAACTAATAAACCTGTAATGGCACCAGATTTAAAAGCTATTGTTAAACCTGCCTGTAAACTATGTCTTGCTGCTTCTGCGGTACGAACGTTTGCTTTAACTGATATAAGCATACCAACATAACCAGCGACACCTGATAAAAAAGCACCAATAAAATATCCAATACCGACAAGATAATTAAAAAAATAAGTTACTATTGCAAGTACAATTACGCCGACAATAGCAATTGTTTTGTATTGTCTGTTTAAATAAGCTTTAGCACCAATTTGAATAGCTTGGGCAATTTCTTGCATTCTAGCATTGCCTGGACTTGATGAAAGTATTTGACCAGAAAGCAAATAGCTATAGCCAACTGATAAAACACCTGTAAATAGTATTAAGTAAAGTAATTCTAAAAATTCTGTCATTATAAATTTATAAAGCGCATAAATGCCAAATTAATACAAAAAAGGCAAGCTAAACTTAAATAAATTACTCATTTTTACCGATTATCTCTTAATATTTTAGCTATTTTGTCTAGTATTGCATTAAGATATCCAATCTGAATTTTTTCAAGAAAATATTCTGCAGCCATTAAATATTCATTAATAATAACTTTTTTTGGAGTATTGTGCTTAAACATAAGCTCAAATATAGCAGCAAATATTATAATTTTAAGTAACTTATCGGTTTTAACTAAATTTATATCGTTCGCAAGATGAGAGTTTATTGTTTCTTCAATTAATTCAGATCTTTCGAGAGTTCCAATAACCACATCTTTTATAAATTTCTTATACTGACTTTTAGGAAAATCAATATTTTCACCTGGATTCATTAAAGAACTATATAGCTTTTGAATTATTTTTATTCGGGATGACGATTTATGAGATTCTTTTTGTTCCATTTCTTAAAATAGATATAACTGCGTTTGCAGCTTCTGAACCTTTATTAGATTTATTTGAATTATTTTTTATGCTTCTCACTAGTGCTTGACTTAAAGAGAGAGCAGTAATGACACCGTTCCCAATTGGCTTGTTGTATTTAGTTGAGAGACTCAAAATTGAATTGAATAAAGAAGAACATATTAGGTCAAAATGAGGTGTTTTACCTTTAATGACGCAGCCTAGTGCAATGAAACCATCAAATTTAAAAATATTTTTTCTAATTGCTATGGGTATTTCAAAGGCACCTGGAATATCCAAAATACTTATTTTAAATTTTTCTTTAAGTAATTTTTTTTTAGCATTTAAAACTAGATTATAAGATATTTTCTCATAATAATTAGAATTTACAATTAAAATTTTTTTCATTTTATAATTATTTGTTTTTTAATTTTTAAATCAAACCCATCAAGACCGATAATTTTTTTTTTACTTCTTGATAGCAATATCATGTTTTTAACATTTAAGTCCTTAATTATTTGAGCTCCAATACCATAATATCTTAGTGTATTAATGTTATTGTCTTTTGAGGCTTTGTTTTCGTTATTAATTACTAATAATAGATAATTCTTAAATTTTGATAAAATTTTTAATGATTTTCTTATTTTATTATTTTTTAAAATGTTTCTGTTTTTAACATTTGTAGAAATCACTCTTACAACTATTGATTTTTTTTGATTTAAAATACCTTTAGTAATTGCAAAATTAATATTATTTTCTAATTTATTTTTGTAATAATAAATATTAATCTTAGTCTTGTCATTTAAATAAGTCGTTTTGGAAGTTAATTTAATAATTAGTTTTTCATATTTTAAACGATAGGAAATTAAATCTTCAATGGAAGCTAATTTGATCTTATGTTTTTTTGAAAACTTATATAAATCATTCAATCTAGCCATCCTGCCATCCTCGTTCATTACTTCACAAATCACTGAACTAGCATTTAGATTTGATAATTTTGAAATATCAACTGAAGCTTCTGTATGCCCTGCTCTTTCTAACACACCACCGTTTCTAGCTACTAAGGGAAAAACATGACCAGGAGAAACAATATCTTTTTTTTTAACTTTGGGGTTAATTGCTGTTTTTATTGTCTTTGCCCTATCTTGAGCAGAAATTCCAGTCGTAATTCCTTTATTAGCTTCAATTGAAATTGTAAAAGCTGTCTGCATTCTAGATTTATTATTTGGGGACATTAAGGGTAGGTTTAAATTATCTATTTGTTTTTTTGTTAAAGCTAAACAAATTAATCCTCTACCATGTTTTGCCATAAAATTAATACTTTTAGAATTACATTTGGAGCCAGGAATAACTAAATCTCCTTCGTTCTCTCTATTCTTATCATCAACCAAAATAAACATTTTGCCTTTTTTAGCATCTTTAATTATTGAAGATATTTTAGAGAATTTATTATTAGACATTTAAACTGAATATTTTTTAATATATTTACTAAATATATCTAATTCAACATTAACTAAATTTTTAACTTTTAAATTTTTTAAATTAGTAATTTTTAAAGTATGTGGAATTACGTTAACTTCAAAAGAGCTTTTTACAACTTTGGAAATAGTTAATGAAACACCGTTTATTGATATAGATGCTTTTTCTAAAAGAAAATAAGTAAGATTTTTATCTAAAATTTGAAATTTTATTATCCAGGTTTTATCAAGTATATGCAATTTTACAATTTTAGCCACAGTATCAACATGGCCTTGAGTAAAATGACCAGATATTTTTTGACCATAAGAAATAGACTTTTCTAAATTAATGACTTGATTTTTTTTTAATAATCTAAAATTAGTTCGTTTAAGAGTTTCATTTGAAATATAAAAATAGATATTATCTTTTTTTATCTTTGTTAATGTAAGACATGCTCCATCACAAGAAACAGATGATCCCAATTCTGAACTTTTAAATTTTAATTTTGTTTTAACACTAATAAATAAACTATTCTTATTTTTTGAAATACTATTAACTATACCTGTGTTGTAAATTATACCATTAAACATAATTAAAAAATTTTTTTATAAAGTTTATCATCTTTTAAATTAATTGGTATCAACTTGGGCGATATATTTTTTAAATGCTTTAATGTAGAGTTGTTTTTTCCATTTTTTTTAATATTGTTATTGCTTTTAAAAATATACAAATCATTAACTAGTCTATTTTCAACTAGACAATTAAGAAAAGTTAGTCCTGTCTCAATTAAAATTCTTGAGTATCCTAGTTTATAAATTTTTTTATACAATAAAACAAAATCTTTTTTATCTTTCAAGGAGTCAATTAAAATTATTTTATATCCTATATTTTTATAGAATTGAGTATTGTTAAAATTTTTTTTATAAGTTATTAGATAAATTATTCTTTTTTTTTTAAATTTATTTAATAATAAATTTTTTTTTAATTTTAAATTTAAATCTATTATAAATAAATCAGGTTTATAATTACTAAGACCTTCTATTCTGCAGTTAAGTAATGCATTGTCACAATTAATGGTTTTTGAAGTAGATATTATTCCATCATATTGAGATCTTATAAAATGAGTAATTTTTCTTGAAAAACTATTAGTAATCCATTTATTTTGTTTATTTATTGTAAAGAAGTCTTTTGACAAAGCTATTTTAGCTGAAATAAATGGAATGTTTAAAATTTTATTAACAAAATAACTTTTATAAAAATTATAATATTTTTTCGACTTTATTTGTTTTGTTATTATTCCTTTTTTATATAATTTTTTTTTTGCTTTTTTATATGTTCTAGTATCTGGATCTTCAAAAGCATAATAAACTCTCTTAATTTTTTTTTTAATAATAATATCAGTACAGGGAGGAGTTTTGCCCTGGTGGGTACAAGGTTCCAATGAAGTATAGAGCGTTGCTCCTTCAGCGTTTTTTAATTTTTTTAATGCATTAAATTCAGCATGTGGTTTTCCCGTTATTGATGTGACACCAGAGGAAATAACTGTATTGTTTTTAACAACAATTGAGCCCACAGAAGGATTAAGACCTGTTTTTCCTAAGTTTTTCTCTGCTAATTGAAAAGCTAGATTTAAAAAAAAATTATGATTTTTTTTCATCTAAACTGCCAACAAATTGTTCAAAATCTTTCGCTTCTTTAAAATTTTTATAAACAGAAGCGAAACGAACATAAGCAACTTTGTCTAGTGAAGAAAGTCCTTCCATAATAAATTTACCAATTGTTGGTGTAGGTATTTCACTTTCACCAAGACCTTCAAGATTTCTTACAATTTTTGAAATAAATTTTTCAATTGTTTCAGAGTCAATTGGTCTCTTTCTTGTAGCTATTCTAATTGATTTAGAAATTTTATCTCTATCAAAAGGTTCTCTTTTTCCATTACCCTTTATAACGGTAAGTTCTTGAAATTGAACACGTTCAAATGTTGTAAATCTTTCTTTTCTTTCACAACCACAGAGTCTTCTTCTTCTGATCGCGGTGCCATCTTCAGTAGGCCTTGAGTCTACTACGGATGTGTCCTTTTCTCTACAAAATGGGCAAAGCATAATTTCTTTTAATTATCATATATAGGAAAAGAAGCGCAAAGATTAATTGTCTCTTTTTTAACTTCTTTTTCTACTTTGGAATTATCTGTTTTATTTTCACTTAATCCCTTTATAACTTTGTATATTAATTCTGCAATTAATTTAAATTCTTCTTCATTAAAACCTCTTGTTGTACAAGCTGGTGTGCCCAATCTTATGCCAGATGTAATCATTGGACTTTGTGTGTCAAATGGTATGCCATTTTTATTGCATGTTATGTTAGCTCTCCCCAGGGAAGCTTGTGCGTCTTTACCTGTTACATTAAATGATCTTAAATCAAGAAGCATTAAATGAGTATCTGTTCCACCAGAAAAAATTTTAAAACCTTTTTTTGTTAAGCTTTCAGCAAGAATTTTTGCATTGCTAATTACATTTTTAGTATATGTTTTAAATTCTTCAGATAAAGCTTCTTTAAAACAAACGGCTTTAGCAGCTATAACATGCATTAAAGGCCCACCTTGTAAACCTGGAAATATAGCACTATTAAATTTTTTTATTAATTCCTCACTGTTTGTTAAAATAATTCCACCTCTTGGACCTCTCAAAACTTTATGAGTTGTTGATGTAACTACATCAGCATATTTAGTTGGATTTGGATAAGCTCCGCCCGCAACTAAACCAGAAAAATGAGCCATATCTACTAAAAAATATGCTCCGACTTTATCGCATATGTCTCTGAATTTTTTAAAATCAATAATTCTTGAGTATGCACTACCACCTGCAATTATTATCTTAGGTTTATGCTCTGCAGCCAATTTTTCTATACTGTCATAATCTATCAATCCGGTTTCTTTATTTACCTCGTAATGAACTGCATTAAACCACTTGCCAGATTGAGCTGGTTTAGCACCATGAGTTAAATGACCACCAGAATTTAAACTCATGCCTAAAATTGTGTCCCCAGGTTTAATTAGAGCTAAATAAACAGCTCCATTAGCTTGAGCGCCTGAATGTGGTTGCACATTTGCAAATTTACAGTCAAATAATTTTTTTGCTCTCTCAATAGCTAAATTTTCTGATACATCAACATGTTCGCAGCCTCCATAATATCTTTTAGATGGATATCCCTCCGCATATTTATTTGTTAAAACTGAACCTTGAGCTTCTAATATAGCTTTGGAAACAATATTTTCTGAAGCAATTAATTCGATATGATTTTGTTGCCTTGAAAATTCATCGGTAATCGATTTATATAATTCTTTATCAGCATCTTGTAAATTTAATTTAAAAAAATTATTTAAATATTTATTTAATTTAATTGCTGTAGACATTTTATATTTTTTTTATTCTTTTTAAATGTCGACCACCTTCAAATTTAGTTTTTAAGAATATTTCAACTAATTTTAGTGATAAACTTTTTTTTGTTAATCTTGACCCTAAAGCTATTATATTAGCATTATTGTGTTGCCTAGACAATCTTGTTGACATGAAATTATAACAAACAGCTGCTCTAATCCCTTTGATTTTATTAGCACTTATAGCCATGCCTGTTCCAGATCCACATACAAGAATTCCAATATCACTTTTTTTATCTTTAACTCTTTTTGCAAGTTTTTTAGCATAATCAGGATAATCAACTGATTTATTTCTGTAAGGACCTAAGTCAAATATAGATACATATTTATTTATCAAATGATCTTTTATTTGTTCTTTTAAATTATAACCAGCATGGTCTGAAGCAATACAAATTTTTTTAAATAAAATATTCAATTTAATTAAAATTATAATCTAAAACACAAGCAACAAGATGAACTCTATTTTCTTCTCCACCATTAAAAGCATTATGATATTTTGTATTGTTGGTTACCCATACAGATCCATCGGCTGGTAGATGTTTAGCAACGTTGTTTATTACCATTAAGCATCCTGGATTAGTAATTATTGGAATGTGCAATCTAGGTTCTGGATCTCTATGCCAACTTAAAGTTGACCTTGGTTCTTTTAATAAAATTCTAATTCTTCCTAATTTATATTTAGAAGATAAGGCCTCAATTACTTCTTTAAAATAAGTGTTTTTAAATTCAGGAACAAGTTCAGTATAAGAACTTTCATCAATTGCAACATCACGAGAAACTTCATTTCCTGATTTATCTGGTTTGGTCCAATAAAGTCCTCTGGCTTTATCACCTTTAATAGACTCTGGGTCACCAGGAACTCTAGTAAGACAAATAGCTCCAAAATGAGAAACACCTCCTGCTGTTTCAAATTTTTTAATTTTGATAATTTCTTTATAAGCCTTTTGTAGTTTTGATATATCAAAGTTTAGATTTTGTTTTTGAAAATCGTTAAAATTGAGAAATTTTTGTTCTCTCTTTGAGTTTAAGTTAATTATATTTTTAGAATCAGTTTTCATGTTTTATTGTTATTTATCTCTTTGTAATATATATTTGTATAATACATTTGTCGCATTTTAAATTAAATTAAATCATGATTACAGGTAAATTTCCTAGCTTAAGACTTCGTAGAACAAGAAAGTATACGTGGTCTAGAAAATTAGTCCAAGAAAACAACTTGTCAGCAAGTGATTTAATTTATCCTATATTTTTAATTGAGGGAAAAAATAAGAAACAAATTATTAAATCAATGCCAAATATTTACAGATATTCTATAGATAGGTTGGGAGAAATCGTCAGCAAACTTGTAAAAAATAAAATACCAATGGTTGCGCTATTTCCGTCCACTCCTAATTCAAAAAAAGATCAATACGGAAGTGAAGCGTTAAATGAGAGGAATTTAGTTTGCAGGGCTACTCAGTTTATAAAAAAAAAATTTAAGAATGATATAGGAGTAATGTGTGATGTTGCTTTAGACCCCTATACATCTCATGGTCATGATGGATTGTTAAAAAATAGTTATGTAATTAATGACGAAACAAATAAAATTTTAATTAAACAATCTTTAATACAAGCTCAAATGGGTTGTGATGTCATTGCTCCTTCAGATATGATGGACGGACGTATTGGAAAAATTCGAAAAG
>Ga0209335_10002324_pt1 | contig 20171 bp, 20 predicted proteins | sample COG_09_FD_184753 | JGI IMG/M metagenome (GOLD analysis project Ga0209335, IMG submission 184753) | Pelagic Microbial community sample from North Sea - COGITO 998_met_09 (SPAdes) (version 2) | ecosystem: Environmental > Aquatic > Marine > Neritic zone/Coastal water | place: Helgoland, sampling...
TGCGTTAGCGATGATGATCCATAAAGATTTTGCTCAAAGAACAGGAAGAGAAGTTTGTGAAAAATTAAAAGATCTAATCCCAAGACATAATTTTATGATTCCAGTTCAGGCTGCAATTGGCGGCAAGATAATAGCGAGAGAGACAATAAAAGGTTTTAAAAAAGATGTCTTAACTAAAATTCACGGTGGAGGAGCAACGGATAGAAAGAGAAAACTTCTTGAAAAACAGAAAAAAGGAAAAGCTAGATCTAAACAATTTGGAAGAGTAGAAATACCTCAAGAAGCCTTTATTGGTGTATTAAAAATTAGTAAAGAAAAATAAGATTGAATAATGAAAATATTTGATTGTTTTATGTATAATAATGAAGATTTAATTCTTGAGATAAGACTAAATTCTTTAAATAATTACATTGATAAATTTGTTATTGTTGAAGCAAAACAAGACCATCAAGGCAGAATAAAACAAAATTATAATTTTGTTTTAGATAAGTTTGATAAATTTAAAAATAAGATTGAATATATAAAATTAGAAAATTTCCCCAAATATTATGATAATTGGCAAAGAGAAAATTTCCAGAGAGATTTTATATTAAAAGGTCTGATGGGAGTTGATAAAAATGATTATGTTATAATTTCAGACATAGACGAAATACCAAATTTTGAAAATATAGAGTCAATATTCAAAAGTAAAAAAAAATATACTGCCTTTAAACAAAAAATGATTTACTATAAATTAAACTTATTAAATATAACTGAAAATGAATGGTATGGTTCCAAAATGTGTAAGGTTAAGCATTTAAAAAAACCACAATGGCTGAGAAACCAAAAAGTTAAAAAATATCCTTTCTATAGACTAGATAAAATTGATTGGCATATAGTAAATAATGGCGGATGGCATTTTTCAAATATTATGACACCAAACGAAATTAGTGAAAAGATCAAATCCTTTGCTCATTCAGAATTTAATAAACCAGAATTTACAGATGTAGAAATCATAAAAAAAAAAATAAATTTAAAACAAGATTTATTTGGTAGAAATTTTATATTTGAAAAAATAATTAAAAATGAAGATTTGCCAAAATATGTTGTTCAAAACCAAAAAAAATTTTCAAAATTTTTAATTTAGGAGTTTAATGTTTTTTATTTCACATAGAGGTAACATATCTGGACCAAATAAAAAGGATGAAAATAAATTTGAATATATTAAAAATGCTTTGAATTTAGGTTTTGATGTTGAGATTGATATATGGCATTACAAGAACAGCTTTTATTTAGGTCACGATGAACCAAAATTTAAAGTTAATAAATATTTCCTTTCAAATAGAAAGTTATGGTGTCATGCAAAAAATTTTGAAGCCTTAATTAACTTAAAGAAAATAAAAGGTAATTATTTTTGGCACCAAAAAGATGATTATGTTTTAACAAGCAGTGGTTATTTGTGGACGTATCCGGGAAAAAAATTATCCAGGACCAGTATATATGTTTTGCCAGAAAATTTAAAAAAATTTGATAATTCTTTAAACTACAAGGGAATTTGTTCAGATTACATTGCCAAATATAAAAAAAAAATTATGGTACTTAAAAAAAAATGAATAAAAATTTCCAATTAATAATCCCTGTAGCTGGTCCAAATTATGATTTTGAAAAATTCAATAATCATAAACTTTTAATTGATATAAATGATAAAAAGCTTGTAAAATGGGTCCAAGTTTCTAGACCTTATAAATTATCTGATGGGATTTTTATTTTTCAAAAAAAACATAATAAAAAATATGATTTAGTAAATAAAATTTCTAAGATATTAGGAAAAAAAATTCGTTATTTTATTTTAAATAATTATACAGCTGGGGCACCTCAAAGTGTTCTCAAGATTAAAAATGAAATAGATTTAAAAAAACCGTTATTCATAGACTTATTAGATCAATATATTGATTTTAAAAATTTTTTTGAATTTTGTATGAAAAATAATTTTGATGGTTGTGTTCCAATATTTCAATCGCTATACTTTAATAGAGGTTATGCAAAAATAGATAAACAAAAATATATAACAAAAATTTCTGAAAAAGATCCAAAGCCGATTTCTACCAATTCAACAGCTTGTGTTAGTTATTTTAGAGAAGCCAATCTTTTTTTTGAAAATGCTGAGCAAATGATAAAAAAAAAAAAATTGTCTTCAAATGGTAAATATATGATTAGTCTGGTATATAATGAGATGATAAAAAATAATTATAAAATTAAATCATATGACTGTGAATACATTGCTTCTCTTGGAAGCTATAATAGTGTTAAATCATTCTATGAGAACTGTAGGTTAATAAAGTATTAATGAAAAAAGAGTTTGATAATTTTCTATTTAATTCAACAGTAGATAAAAAAAAATATTTTATCGCAAAATATTTTATTAAAAGCAACAATATGCTTAAAGCAGCAAAAGGAATTGCTATTGGACAGTCAATAGGAAACCCTGATGTAAGACTTGACAATGAAACAGCTGAGTTATTAGAAAATCATTTATCAATTATCCTTGATCATCCAGATAATTTAAAAAATAAAAAAGAGGCAACAGTCAAAATTGCCTTTCCAGTCAAAAATTTTGATTTGGAACAAGATGGTATTACCCAATTTATATGTGCTCTAATGGGAGGACAAATGGATATTGAGGAAATTTTACATTGCAGACTTTTAGATGTTGAATTGCCTAAAGTTTTTATAGAAAATTTTAAAGGCCCTAAAATAGGTATGGATGAAATTAAGAAAAGAACAAATGCTATTAACAGACCTTTGCTTGGAGGAATTGTAAAACCAAAGACTGGACTAGATATAAAAACTTTAAAAGAAGTTTGCATTAAGATGGTAAAAGGAGGAGTTGATTTTATTAAAGAAGATGAAATTTTAGGAAATCCGAGCTGCTGTCCATTTGAAGAAAGAGTCAAAATTGTAAATGATGTTGTTCAGAATGAAGCAGCAAAATTGAATAAAGAAGTTTTTTATGCTCCTTGTGTAAATTCAGATTTACCATATCTGTTAAATAGAATTGAATTTTTAGTTGAAAATAAAATTAAAGCATATCACTTAAATATTTGGACCGGTTTACAAATCTATAAATATATTAGAAGTTTTGATTTCAATATTGCTATGTTCTATCAAAAAAGTGGAGACAGGGTAATTACAGATAAAAATAATGCTTATTCGATTTCTTGGAATGTGCTTTTGAAATTAGCAAGAATTTCAGGGGCTGATTTTATTCATGCAGGTATGTGGGGAGGCTATTTGTCAGACACAAAAGAAGACTTAACAAACTGGATGTCAATACTAACTTCAACTAATGAAAATGGATTTAAAAAAACCGTTCCATCTTTTTCTTGTGGGAGTCATCCAGGCTTAGTACAAACAACAGTTAAGAATTTTGGTGATGATCTTATGATGAGCCTTGGCGGACAAATGCATGGCCATCCTAGCGGTACTACTGCAGGAGCTAAAGCAATGAGACAAGCATTTGAACTATTAAATAAAGATAGATCTAATGAAATAAATCTACCAGAATATAAAGAGGCAATTGAAAAATGGGGTTTAATAAGTGATTAATATTATCATTCCAATGGCTGGGAAAGGAAAAAGATTCTTAGATAAAGGAATAAAAACACCAAAACCATTAATTGAAATTAATTCAGAACCATTCATTGCACATGTGATTGATAATATGGCATTTCAAGATGCTAATTTTTATTTTTTGATACGAGAAGAGCATTTAAAGGATCATAATTTTGAATCATTGTTTTCAAAAAAAAAGATTAATTATAAGATTATTACGGTCAAAGAAGTTACTGAAGGTGCTGTTTGCACAGTCCTATTAAGTTTTAAGAAAATTGATAAGGACATACCTTTAATTGTTAAAGATTGTGATCAAGTGATCAATTGGTCAAAAAAAAATTTTATGGAATTTGCTTCTAGACGAGATAATGATGGAATTTTGGTAACTGTTCCAACGGCAAACCCAGGATTTTCTTATGTAGAACTCAATGATAATATGTCAAATGTTGTTAGAACTAAAGAAAAAGAGGTAGTTAGCTCATTTGGAAATACAGGCTGCTATTATTTTAAGAAAACATCAGAGTTTGAACTTTATGCTAATAAAATGATAAAAAAAAACATAAGAGTTAATAATGAATTTTATGTAAGCCAGGTGTACAATGAATACTTGTTGGATAATAAAAAAATTTTACACTATCCTGTGGTTGAGATTTTTTCTATCAATACTCCTGAAGAATTAGACGAAAATAAAGATAAAATGTTTTCTTTTTTAAATAGCCAAATTAATTGATCATTTCAATTCCAAAAATATTTTAAAGTATTTAATATTTTTATCAGTTTTATTTTTCTTTTAGCAACTTTCATATTTATTTTATCTTTAAAAGGAATGTGAGCTATTTTAGTTGGTTTTGCGTTTTCAATTCTGATAATAGCTATATCAAGCTTGTGTGCTATTTTGATCTTAAAATTATTTTCATTTATAAAGCAATAAAATACATATTCAGGATTAAAAACTCTATCTTCGTTGGAAAATTTATCAAAAAAAACAAAAATATTTTTGATTTTTAAAAAGGTTTCATATTTTGCGATAAAAAATAAATCAGTGATGCCTCTGAAATGACGATTTGATGAAAATAAAAATTCATCATTCTGAATTTTTTCTAAATCTTTTTGAAGGTATTTAATTTCCTCAAGTGTTGTTATATCTGTACGAAATCTACACACATAATCTATTTTTAGATTATTTTTAACTATTATAGTTTCTAAAAATTTTATATTTTCTACAATAGAATGCCACATGTGAAAAATATTTTTTATTTTCCATGAAAGATTTTCTTCACCAGTGACATACTTGATTTTAGCTATTTCATTTTCCCAATTTTTTTCTTGAATTTGATTGATATACTTAATTTCATATTTTCTTGTAAACTCCTCAATTTCATTTTGGTTTTTCCAAACAGAACTTATAATAATAATTTCATAATTATTTAGTATTTTTTTTAAATTCTTTAGAAAGATTAGATTTTTTTCATAAATTCTAATATTACCAGAAACCAAAAAAGCTATCGTTTTCATATATTATATAAAACATTAATATTAATAAAAATCTTTTCAAGCATATAAGCAAAATAATCAAATATGTTCTATAAAAGTGTTAAAAAAAATGTAATTTTTACAATTATAAATTACGTGTAAATATATGAAATTAAAAAAAATCTTTCAGAATTTGTATAAAAATACTGTTCATTATTTTTTTAAAATAATTTATGGGAGTATAATTTATTCTAAAAAATATAGTTTGAAAAATAATATTAACATACTTGAAATAAATAATAAAAAAATTTTAACATTTTGGAATAAAAAATATAATGTTTTTCAAATTTTACATGGTCGTATTTATAATGATAATATCCAAAATGTTGCAGTCATTTCTAAAAATAATATAGTTCATGGTGCATCCTATCAGCAAATAGATGGCGATCTTAAGGGGGCAGAAAACAATATATGCTTGAGGATTGGCACACCTAGAATTAAAAAAAAATTCCCTGGTTGTGTCTTAAATCTTGCTCAAGGAGCCAGTGGTCATAATAATTATTCACACTGGTTGTTAGATATTTTGCCTAAATTAAAACTTTATAGTGAATTATTTAGTTTTAAAAATCTAGATTATATTTATTTAAATAAATTAAATAACTTTCAAAAATCGAGTTTAAATTTATTGAATCTGAATAATATAAAACTAATAGATGCAGAAAAATATAGACATATAGAATGTAATGAATTGATAGCTGTTCAGCATCCAACCTATTTTCAGGGTTATATCTTAGATCAGGCACAATATGTACCAGAATGGATTGTTGAATGGTTGAGAGAGAGTTTTTTAGATAAATCTGAACATATAGATGTAGGTAATAAAATTTTCATAGATAGATCAAAATCTTTGTTTAAACATTGTCAAATAATAAACCATGATGAGACAATAAAATTCTTAAAAACAAAAGGCTTTGAAATACTTAGACTTGAAGATTTTAGTTTTGAGCAACAGATAAGTATATTTCAGCAAAATAAAGTGGTAGTTAGTCCACATGGAGCAGGGCTTACAAATTTATGCTTTAGTAAAGCTAATAGTAGCGTAATAGAGATTAGACCTTCAAAGCCTGGATATGCATACCAAAATAAAGTTTATGAGAGAATATCAGAAATTAATAATTTAAATTATAGATTATATTCAACAACATATCTAAAAAATAATAATTTAAATGGTGATATAATTGTTGATACAAAAATACTAAATGATTACTTAAACAAGATATAAAAATTTTTTATAAAATGAAATTAAAAACTTACTTTAACATTTATTATAAACATAGAGTTGATAAAGCTAATTTATATCTAAAGCTTTATTTGTATTTGATAGTTCCTATTAAGTATCTATTAAATGTTCCTTATTTTAAAAAAAAAATTGATTTAGACAACTTTTCAAGTCAAAATAGTTTATTATTTGATAAAGATTTAAATTATTTATTTGAATATTTTAATAGTGATAAGGGAGAAAAGTTTGTTAATCAGTATGATCAACCTATTAAAAGAAATTCTAAAATTAAAATTGATGGACACGATTATGCTAAATACTACAAAAATATATTTGAACCTTTAAAAAATAAAGATGTTAACATTTTAGAAATAGGATCATTTTATGGTAATGCTGCTGCAGCGATATTTTTTTATCTAGAAAAAGCAAAAATTTATTCAGCAGATATTTTTCCTGATTTATTTAGCTATAATTCAAAAAGAATCTCAAATTTTTACGTTAATTCATCTCAAGAAGACTCTATTCAAGCATCAATAATAAATCTAAATAAAAATTATGAAATAATTATTGAAGATGCTTGTCATTCTTACAAAGATCAAATTATAAGTCTATTTATGCTATTTCCATTAATAAATTCTGGTGGTTATTTTATAACCGAGGAATTAGATTTTCCTGACACTAGAGATGATATGAATTTAAATAAAGAAAAGCCAACTTTAAGAGATATATTATTAAATATTAAAAATGGAAATGATTTTAATAATTCACTAATTACAAGTGAACAGAAAGAATATTTTCTTAAAAATTTTGATAATATTTCGATTCTAAAAGGAAATTTTAATGAAATTGCAATTATTTCAAAAAAATGAAAAATTTGGAAATTTACTGTGTAACAAATAAGTCCATCAAATTTTTAGAAACAACTGGTTACAAACTTGCTGCAGTTGGAAAAGAAAAATTTTCTAAAAAGTATATAAAATGTAATAAAAAAAAAAATATTTATCATAAAGAAAAATATTATTCAGAGTTAACATTTCACTATTGGTTTTGGAAAAATATGTTAAAGAAAAAAAAAAACAATTTATGGATTGGTTTTTGTCAAAAAAGAAGATTTTGGTTACAAAGTAAGAATTCTAGCAATAATCTTTTAAGCAAAGTTCCTGCTAATTGGAAAAATTATGATGCAGTAATTTGTAAAAAAATTAATTTGGGAAAGCCAAAACTATCTAAAATATTTAAGCGAGGATGGAAAAATATAATTCAAAAGCCAAGTATTTTATATTCAGACAGAAACTATAATATAGAATTACATTTTGATTTATTTCATGGATTTAGAAATTTACAAAAAGCAGCAAGACTATTGAAGAAAGAAGATAGGCTAGAATTTATTGAATATATAAAAAAGAATAAATCTTTTAATCCCCATATAATGTGTATTGCAAAACCCAAAATTCTTAGGTTATGGTTTAAAGATCTATTTCCATGGCTTAAAAGATGTGAAGCTATTTTTGGTTTTAAGGATTTAAAGGGCTATGACACAACTAGATTGTACGCATATTTAGCTGAACGATATCATTCATTTTGGTTCAAAAAATATTCTAATTCTATTGAATGGCCTTATAAATTTATAGATACAGAAAAAAATAAAAGTTAACAAAAAATTGATTTGTAAAATATTTTTTTAGGAGAGGTGGCCGAGTGGTTGAAGGCGCACGCTTGGAAAGTGTGTAAAGGAGCAATCCTTTCATGGGTTCGAATCCCATTCTCTCCACCATCAAATAAGCTTGTAATTAAAGGCCTAATTAAGCTTTTTTAAGATTTTTAAGTAAAGATAAATAAGCATTTTTTATTAAAAAATGTTATAATTTTTTTTTCCAATAATTTAAAAATGACAAATAAAAATACATATCAAGCAGATTCTATTAAAGTTTTAAAAGGTCTTGAAGCGGTTAGAAAAAGACCAGGAATGTATATTGGTGATACAGATGATGGCACTGGTTTGCATCATATGGTTTATGAAGTTGTTGATAACTCTATAGATGAAGCTTTAGCAGGTCATTGTAAAAATATTAATGTAAGAATTAATTCTAATGGAACTATTACAGTTAATGATGATGGTAGAGGAATTCCAGTTGATATGCATAAAGGAGAAAAAAAATCAGCAGCAGAAGTTATTATGACACAACTGCATGCTGGTGGTAAATTTGATCACGACTCATATAAAGTTTCAGGTGGGCTACATGGAGTTGGAGTTTCTGTTGTAAATGCACTTTCAGAAACATTACAATTAGAGATAAGTAGAGATGGAAAAAAACATTTTATTGAATTTAAAAATGGAGAAGCAAAGGCGCCATTAAAAGTTACAGGAAAATCTAAAGAGTCTGGAACACAGATAACATTTTTACCTTCAAAAGAAATTTTTTCTTCTATAAAATTTAGTGCAAATATTTTGATAAAACGAATGAGAGAGTTAGCCTTTTTAAACAAAGGTATTAAAATAATTTTTACAGATGCTAGTTTAAAAAAAGAGAAAGTTTCTGAATTTAAGTTTGATGGTGGTGTGCTTGAATTTGTAGACTTTTTAGATGAAAAGAGAGAAAAGTTACAAAATAAAAATGGAAATGATTTATTTAAAAAACCGATTTATATAGAAGGAAAAAAAAATAATATTGAGCTTGAGTGCTCACTAAAATGGAATGCAAGTTATGGGGAAGATATTTTTCCTTATACAAATAATATTTATCAAAAAGATGGTGGAACACACTTGTTGGGATTTAGGAGTGCGCTGACGAGAGTAATTAATAAATATGCAACAGAACACAATCTTCTTAAAAAAAATAAATTGGCAATATCAGGAGATGATATTAAAGAAGGTCTTACTTGTGTATTATCCACAAAAATTCCTGATCCAAAATTTTCATCACAAACTAAAGATAAGTTAGTTTCATCTGAAGTTCGTATGATTGTAGAGACAGTAGTAAATGAAAAACTATCTATATGGTTTGATCAAAATCCATCGATTGCAAAGATAATCTTAGCAAAAGTAATCCAGGCTGCAATGGCAAGAGATGTTGCTCGAAAAGCTAGAGAAAATGTTAGAAGAAAAGGTGCTTTAGAATTAAGTGGACTTCCTGGAAAATTAGCTGATTGTCAAATAGGAAAACAAGATGGAACAGAATTATTTATTGTCGAGGGAGACTCCGCTGGAGGTTCTGCAAAACAGGGAAGAAATAGAGCTAATCAAGCTGTTTTACCATTAAGAGGTAAAATTTTAAATACTTATGTTGAAGATTTAGCAGTTAAAAAGAATGGTAATGGAGATAGTTCTGAACAGCAAAGAACTAAGGCTTTATCAAAAATGATCTCGTCCAATGAAATAGTTACATTAATAAACGCACTAGGTTTAGATCCAAAAGTACAAGAAATAGATTTGAAAGATTTAAGGTATGGAAAGATTATTATTATGACTGATGCTGATGTTGATGGATCACATATTAGAGCTCTTTTATTAACTTTTTTTAATAACAAACCATTTAATAAACTAATTGAAAATGGCCATGTGTATTTGGCTCAACCTCCATTATTTAAAATAAATAAAGGATCTAAAGGAATTTATATTAAAGATGAAAAGGAATTAGAGGATTATATTGTAAATAATAATAAAGAATTAAAAAAGATTAAAAGAGGATCGAAAGAATTTCTAAAAGAATTAGATTTAGAAAAATCAAAAATGAACATACAAAGATTTAAAGGACTAGGTGAAATGAATCCAGAAGAGCTGTGGAGCACAACACTTGATCCTGAAACAAGAAATTTATTACAAGTACAGTATTCTAAAGATTTTAAAAAAGATCAAAGTTTAATACATACTTTAATGGGTAATGACGTTGCGTTACGAAAAGATTTTATAATCTCTAATGCGATTAATGTACAAAATCTTGATATTTAAAAATGAAGTTCTTTGAAACTTCAAAATATCATTTCTTTAAAAAATCAACTTATATAAGCTTAAGATGGATTGGTATCGTTGGCCAATTAATTTCAGTTAACTTTGTCTATTTTTTTTTAAGTTTTGAATTTAATTTTATTACTTCAAATCTAGTTATATCTCTAGGTATTTTAAGTAATTTATTTTTAATTTATATATATAAAAAAACACAGTTATCAGATAGATCAGCTTTTATTTTTTTAGTAATAGATATATTGCAATTAGGTGCTTTACTTTATCTGACAGGAGGTATTACTAATCCTTTTGTAATTTTTCTATTAATCCCGAGTATCTTTTCTTCTTCAAATTTAAGTTTAAGAACAAATACTTTATTAGTACTGTTAACTGTAATTACTATAGTTTTTTTGACTTTTTATTATCATGATCTACCAATACCTATTAAAAGTGATCTTCATAATAATCATTTTTATTATTATTCTATTCCAACGGCGTTAACTATTGCTTTAATTTTTTTAAATTATTTAGCTATGTCATTTGGAACACAGTCTAGATTAAGAAGAGAAGCATTAGCAAAAATGGAAGAAGTTATGGCTTCTGAACATGAACTTTTATCATTAGGCGGTCAAGCCGCAGCTGCAGCTCATTCACTTGGAACACCTTTGTCCACAATTAAGATTATTGCTCACGATCTCGAAAAACAATTTCAAGATCAAGAAGATGTGAAAAAGGATATAGAGTTATTGTCTAGTCAGGTAGAAAGATGTAATGAAATTTTAAAACGTTTAACGTTAAATCCTGTAGAGGAAGATGAATTTATTGATAAAGATCTTACAATGAGAGATTACTTAAGCGAAATTATTGTGTCATTCAAAGAGATTAGTAAAAAAAAATTTATTTTTAATTTTGATCAATTCTCAAATGTAAGAAAGATAACAAAATCAATAGAAATTGTTTATGGTTTAAGAAACTTTATTGGAAATGCTAATAAATTTTCTAAAGAGGCAATTTATATAAATTTAAAAAGTGATAGTGAAATAACAAAAATCACAATTGAAGATGATGGAAATGGCTACCCTAAGGATGTCTTGTCAAAAATTGGTGAACCATATTTGAGATCAAAAGACACTATTGATAAGTCAAAAATAGGATTGGGACTTGGTTTATTTATTGGCAAGACTCTTTTAGAGAAAAATTTTGCTTCAATTAATTGTAGAAATTCAAAAACAAGAACTGGGGCAGAAGTTATTATTAAATGGAATAATAAAGATTTATTTAATATTTAGTGAAATTTTCTTTTAGTTTCGAATAAAGAACTTAGTTGGGATATCATAACATCTCCCAATTCATTAACATCAGTGATTTTTATTGCCTTGTCGTAATATCTTGAAACGTCATGACCAATACCAATTGCTAAAACTTCAATTTCAGTTTTGTTTTCTATAAATTTAACCATTTTCTTTAAATGTTTTTCCAAAAAATCCCCTGAATTAACAGAAAGTGTTGAGTCATCTACTGGTGCACCGTCTGAAATTACCATCATAATTTTTCTTTCCTCTTTTCTTTTTTTTATTCTGTTGTAAGCCCAGGAAATAGCCTCACCATCAATGTTTTCTTTTAACAAACCTTCTTTTAGCATTAACCCTAAATTATTTTTAGCTTGTCTCCAGTGAGTGTCAGCCCCTTTGTAAATTATATGCCTTAAGTCATTTAATCTTCCAGGAGTTTTAGGTTTTGAATTTTTATTCCAAAGCTCTCTGCTTTGTCCACCTTTCCAATTTTTTGTTGTGAAACCTAAAATTTCAACCTTTACAGAGCATCTTTCTAAAGTTCTAGACAAAATATCTGCACATATTGCAGCTATTGTAATAGGCCTTCCTCTCATGGATCCAGAGTTATCTATTAAAAGGGTTACAATTGTATCCTTAAAATCTAAATCTTTTTCCTTTTTAAATGATAATGAATTATATGGGTCCATAATAATTCTTGGCAGTTTTGAACTATCAAGTAATCCTTCTTCCAAATCAAAATCCCATGCTCTATTTTGTTTTGCAAGCAACTGTCTTTGTAGTTTATTTGCAAGTTTAGTTATTACATCTTGAAATCCAACTAGCTGTTGGTCTAATGTTCTTCGAAGTTTTGCTGCTTCATCTGCATTTTCTAATTTCTCAGCTTTTGTTATTTCATCGTATTGAGTTGTAAAAATTTTGTAATCTAAATTAATATTATCAAGATTTTTTTGAACGATTTGTTCTGAACTTTGTTCATCTGACTCAGTATCTGAAAGTTGTTCATCAAGATTAAATTCATCAACATTATAATCAGCATCTAAATTAGCTTCTGTTTCCTGGTCATTATTTTTATCTTTATTCTCTTCATTATCTTTGTTTTGGTCATCGTTAGATGGATTATCCTGTTCTTGATCTTGATTTTCTTCTGTTTTTTCTTCATCTTCTTCACTTTGAAAAATATCCATTTCTTTTAAAATTTGAGAAAATCTTGAGCCATAGTTGTCTTGGTTCTCTAAGTTTTCGTGTAAGAATTTTTTGTGTTTTTCTATCGATTTTTCGAAATCTTTTTCCCAAAAATTTAACATTTTTGATGTTAAAGGATTCAGTTTTATTTCGTGAAAATTTTTAAGCATATACAGTTCAAAAGCCTCTGTTACAGGAACATCTTCTTTTGTTTTTAACTGATCTTTCTTTTTAGTATTAATTATATGTGAGTAATTTTCTTGAAAATTTTTTTCAATTCCCTTAAGCATTTTACCACCTAATGCTTCATATCTTATTTTTTCAGCTATATTATAGAGAGATCTTGAAGAATTATTAGAAGGAAGATTTTTTCTGTAAAGAATTTCGTTAGAAAATTTTTTTTTTAAAGCAAAGGAGTCTGTTTCGGCACGTAATTTAATAAAGTCATTAGGTGCTGTTAGATTATCAATTTCAATTGAGTTTAAATCTTTTTTATCATTATCTGATGATTTATTTATTAAATTAAAATCGTCTGAAATTACTTTTGCTGTTGAAGTTAATGCTAGTCTGAATTTTTCTTTTAAATTATCTATCTTATCACTCATTTAAATTTGAATATTCATCAATGACTCTGGAAGTTCTTCTCCAAAACATCTTTGATAATATTCTGCGATAGTATTTTTTTCAATCTCATCACACTTATTAAGGAAAGTTACTCTAAAAGCATACCCTGTATCTTTAAAAATTTCTGAGTTTTCCGCCCAATGCATTACTGTTCTTGGGCTCATTACTGTGGAAATATCACCTGCAACAAAACCTTTTCTTGTCAAAGATGCCACTTTGATCATATTGGCAACTTTTTCTTTACCTTTTGCATTATTAAGATTTTTATTTTTTGCTAAAACTATGTCTAATTCTCTTTCAAGACTAAGATAGTTAAGTGTTGTCACTATGTTCCACCTATCCATCTGGCCTTGATTTATTTGTTGGGTCCCATGATAAAGACCTGTTGTGTCGCCAAGTCCCACAGTGTTTGATGTTGCAAATAATCTAAAAAATTTATTTTGTTTTATAACTTTGTTTTTATCAAGAAGTGTAAAGTTACCCTCAGCTTCCAAAACTCTTTGAATTACAAACATTACATCTGGTCTGCCTGCATCATATTCATCAAAAACAAGTGCTACTGGATTTTGTATAGACCAAGGCAAAATACCCTCATTGAATTGCGTGACCTGTTTTCCATCTTTAAGAACTATTGCATCTTTTCCTATCAAGTCTATTCTGCTTACATGGCTATCTAAATTTACTCGAATACATGGCCAATTCAATCTAGCTGCTATTTGTTCTATATGAGTTGATTTTCCAGTACCATGATATCCTTGTACCAAAACTCTTTTGTTGTAGGCAAAACCAGAAATTATTGCCATTGTAGTGTCTCTATCAAATTTATAACTTTTATCTATTTCGGGAACATATTCATTTTTTTTTGAAAATGCTTCTACTTCCATTTCTGAATCAATTCCAAAAGTTTGTTTTAATGAAATTTTTATATCAGGTTGAATGTTAAGATTTGGTGTCAATTTTTTCTCTATAAGTGTTTTTAAGCTGTGTATAAGCTAAAGTAATTAATTTAAGTTTTTCTTCATATTTTTTGTTTCCAGCATTTATATCTGGGTGATATTTTTTGACAAGTAATTTGAACTTATCTTGGACTTTTTTCCATTTTAATCCAACAGAAACTCCTAGTATACCAAAGGCTTTGATATCTTTGTGGTTAAATTTAAATTGACGCATATGGTCATAATCACCATTGATTTTATCTTTATCTAATTCATCTCTCAAAGTGTTGTTCCAAAGAACTTTAAAGAAATTATCAGAAGAACTAAAGCTTTGAGTTGGTTTATGCCAAATCATATCAGACTTTAAAAAATCTAAAACTTGGTCATCATTCATACCCGAAAAATAATTCCAATTTTTATTAAATTCTTTAACATGCTCTAAACAAAGCATTCTATATTTTTTACTATTATCTTTTTCTACCGGAGCTTTATATTCACCAATTTTATTACAATTATTCCAGTCGCAAATATTTTTCATGATGTATAATAAACCTAAATTATGGATATAAACGAGTTAATCGCAATTGTAAAAAAAAAACTCATTGATCAAATTGATATTGATGAAATAAAAATAGAAGATAAATCATTTCTCCACAAAAATCATATTGGGAATAAAGAAGGCAAGTTTCATCTAAAAATTATTTTAACCTCAAAGGAATTAAATATAATGAGCAGCATTGATAGTAATAAGAAAATTTATAAAATTTTAGATAGGGAATTAAAAGAAAATATCCATTCAATCCAAATTTTAATTTCTTAACACATTTTTAAGAAAAGTACTTAAGTAATTTTTTCCATACTGTTTGTTTATTATTGGAAAGCCAATTTTATTTAATAAGATTAAGTTTATTTTGTCTGTGTTATTTTTTTTATCTTTAGACATAAATAATAAAATTTTATTTAAATCTCTTATTTTAAAATATTCTTTAATTTCTGATGGTAATTCTACTTTAGAAATATGGTTTATAATAGAATGGTATTCATTTTGTTTAAGTAAATTATTTTCAAGACTAAATCTTAAAGCAGTTTGCATTCCTAGTATTACGGCCTCACCATGATTTAGTTTATTTGAGTAACCTAAAGACGCCTCATATGCATGTGCAAAAGTATGTCCAAAATTTAAAACTTTTCTAACCCCTTTTTCTTTTTCATCTTTCTCCACAACACTTTTTTTAATTTTACAGCTCTCAAAGATAGCTTTTTCAATGAATGGAGATGAAAGGTTTAGAATTTTTTTATAATTCTTGTCTAAAAAATTATAAAATTTTTTATTTGCAATTATAGCATGTTTTAAAATTTCACCATAACCACAAATTATTTCTCTTTTAGGAAGTGTTTTAAGAAATTGAATATCTGAAACAACCAAGTTTGGTTGATAAAAACTTCCAATTAAGTTTTTTCCATATTTAGTATTTATTCCAGTCTTTCCTCCAATAGAAGAGTCTACCTGTGATAAAAGAGTTGTTGGCATATTAATAAATTTTAAACCTCGTTTAAAAAGACTTGCCGCAAAACCAACAATGTCACCTGTGATCCCACCTCCTATTGATATTACACAATCATCTCTTGAAAAATTTTTTTTAAGCAAAACATCTAAAATTTTATTAACACTGTTTAAGTTTTTATTTTTCTCACTAGCATCAAAAAAATAAATAATTTTTTTATTTTTATTTAATGACTTTTTTATTTTTGAAATAATTTTTCTAGAAACATTTGTATCTACAACTAATAAACATTGTTTAAAATTAATTGAATTTTCATTAATAATTTTTGATATTTTAGAGCTCAAATTAGAACCAATTATTATTGGATATTGTTTAGTTTTAGTATTTATTCGTAATTTAATAGGCTTCATAAATATTTAATATTTTTTTAATAATTTCATTTTTCGAAAGATTGTCACACTTAATTTCATACGAAGCTTTTGAATAAATGTTAGAACGTTTTTTAATTAAATCAATCAATTGATTTTCTGTTAAATTAATAGCTAGGGGTCTTTTTTTGCTATTTTTAATTCTATTTAACAATGTTTTTTCATTCCAATTAAGCCAAAATGAAATATGATTTTTTAATACCTCTTTTCTTATATTTTTATTTGCAAATGCACCGCCACCAAGAGAAATTATTGTAGAACTAAATTTTAATTTTTTTAAAGTTATTTTCTCTTCAAATTTTCTAAAGTAATTCTCACCTTTTGTTTCAAATATTTTTGATATTGAAAGATCTAATTCCTTTTCAATTTCTTTGTCAACGTCTATGAAGTCCAGTTTTAATTTTTTTGAAATTAATGAACCAATAGAGGTCTTTCCAGATCCCATCATACCCAAAAAAACAAGATTTTCTTTTGATTTCATAAGTTTCTTTATTGAAAAAACACAAATATGTCTTAATTTGAAATTATCTAAAGTTATATGCAATTTAACAAAAATACAAGTTCGGGTAAAATAAATTTAGTTGGACTAGTCATTAAATTAATTCTTGGACTAGTTGTAATTCTTGGTGTTTTTTTTTTAATTAATAAAATTGATTTTCCTGCCCCAAATAAAGAAATAGAAAAAGTCATTACAAATGAAAATTTTAAGATTGTTAAATAAAAAAAATCTATCAATTGTAATTATTCATTTGTTAATTTTTTTTTCTGTAAAGGCTGAAGACAAACCAATAGATATATGGAATATTGATAAAAAAATTGTGACTTCTACGGAAGTTAATACCTCAGTCGAAAAGGTAGAAGAAATATCCGAAACTAGTATTTACAATGCACAGGTAGACAAAAATTTGGATACTATTAAATTAGATCAAGAGCTTAATTCAAAAGCAATTAAAATTGCTGGACTTTATGATCCAAAGGATTTTGGTTTAAGTATTGATATGTGGTCTAATTCAGATGGATTATTGTTAAAAAAACTTTTTAAGAACATAGATAATTATGATCTTTCAAAAGATTCTTCTGAAATTTTAAATATCTCATTATTAACGAATGCCTATTATCCAAATCAAAATATCACTGAAAAAGAGTTTTTAATGTTTAAATCTAACTGGCTAATAAAAAATTCAGATTTAGAAATTATTGAAGAATATCTGATTAAAAATCAAATAGCAAATCTACATCCAGAGATGACGAGGTATGTAGTTGATAAATATTTATCCCAATCAGATGTTAAGAAGTCGTGTGAAATATTTTCTAAGATTGAGGAGCCTTTAGAAGATGAATATCTATCTAAATTTAATATATATTGTTTAATAAATTATGGACAAAAAGATGAGGCTCAATTAATTTTAGATTTAAAGAAAGAGTTAGGTTTTAAAGATGATTACTTTGAAAATAAAATTAATTATTTGTTCGGATATATTGAAGAAACTAATCTAGAAATTTCTGAAAATTCAATTTTAAATTTTCATTTAGCTCATAGGACAAATCCAGAATTTAAATTTGAACCCAAAAAAAATACACCCAAATTAATTTGGAAATACTTATCAAATTCAAATTTACTATATAATATTCAAGATATTGAAATTACTGATATAGATAAAATTTCAACTATTGAAAAAGCTACGCATGATAAAAATTATTCGGAGAAAGAATTGTTTGAATTTTACAAACGTTTTCAATTTAATATTAGTCAATTATTAAATGCTAGCGAAATATACAAAACACTACCTCCGATAGAGGGAAGGGCCTTAGTATATCAACGAATGCTACTTGCAGAGGATTCCAAATTAAAATTAGAATTAATTAAGAATTTAAAGGATCTATTTGAAAATGATGGCATTGGTGGAGCATTTGATAATGAATTAAATTTTTTTTTAAATCAAATTAATGAAGAGGACATTCCTTCAAACTTTACAAAATTTTACAATAAATATAGCAAAAAAGATGAGATCATTAACAGAAAGATAAAATATAATAATAAAATTTTACATCAATCCAAGTTAGTCAATTATTTTAATGGGGATTATGCAAAATCAAAAATTGAAGAAGATTTGAATAAGTTTTTAAAAAAAATAAAAAAAGATAAAAAATATTTTTTATCGAAAAAAGATATTATTTTTTTAGAAGCGCTTAAGTCAGATGGAGTGGAAATTTCCAAAAAATATAATAGCCTGTATAAAGTCAATGAGTCTGAGATGCCAAAAGATATTCAGGCCCTGATTGATAATAAAGAGGTAGGAGCAGCATTATTGAGATTAATTGAGGTTATTGGACCTGATAAGATAGAAGATATAGATGATGATACTTTTTATTTTATAATTAGTACACTTAATCAACTAAATGCTGACTTAATTAGAAATAAACTTCTATTAAAAGTTCTTCCTTTAAAAGTTTAGAAATTATAATAAAATAGTTAATAATGGCTGTTAAAACTATAATCACAGAACCAAATAAATTGCTCAGACAGATATCAAAACCTGTTGAAAATGTTGGTAAAGAAGAACAAGAACTCATGAAAGATATGTTGGATACTATGTATGATGCCAATGGTATTGGCCTTGCAGCAATTCAAATAGGTGTCCCAAAGAGAATTATAGTAATGGATATTGCTAAAGAGGGAAAAAAAGAACCTAGATATTTTGTTAATCCAGTTATTATGAATAAAGATACAATTAGAAATACGCATGAAGAAGGATGTTTATCAGTACCAGAGCAGTTTGCAGAAATAGATAGACCAAGCAAATGTGAAGTAGAGTATCTTGATTATAATGGAAAAAAAAAATTGTTAAAAGCTGATGGGCTACTTGCAACGTGCATACAACACGAAATGGACCACTTAGAGGGAATATTATTTATTGATTATCTTTCAAAGTTAAAGAAATCAATGATTATAAAGAAACTATCTAAATTAAAATCAAATACAGCAATTCTTTAATTGATGGCTAAAAAGATTGTTTTTATGGGCACACCAATGTTTGCTGTTCCTATTTTAAAATCATTGTATCAAAATGGATATCCAATATCTGAAGTGTATACTCAACCTCCTCAAAAATCACAAAGAGGACAGAAAATAAATAAATCACCAATTCAAGGAATCGCTGAAACTTTAAATTTAAAATTTAGAACTCCAAAATATTTAAAAGATAATAATGAGGAATATAACTATTTTAAAAGTTTAGATGCTGATCTTGCAATAGTGGTTGCTTATGGCCAAATTATTCCAAAAGAATTTTTAAATTTAACTAAAAAAGGATTTATTAATATTCACGCATCTTTGTTACCAAAATGGAGAGGAGCTGCACCCATACAAAGGTCTATAATGAACCTTGACAAAGAAACAGGAGTAAGTGTTATGAAAATATCTGAACAACTTGATACAGGTCCTGTATGTAATACTTATAAAATAAATTTAGAAAATAATTTAAATGCAAGTGATGTTTCTGATAAATTATCTTTAATAGCAGCAGAAAAGATATTAGATAATACGGATAATATTTTAGAAGATAAAGCAAAATTTATTGATCAAGATCATTCAAAAGCGACATATGCACCTAAGATTCAAAAAGTTGAAGGTGAAATCAATTGGAATGATGAAGCAAAAAACATTATTGGAAAAATAAATGGTTTATATCCTGTGCCAGGTGCTTTCTTTATATACAAAGGTGAAAGATATAAAATTTTAAAAGCAGAAATTGGTAATGGGATTGGAAGACCAGGGGAAATTGTTTCTGATTATATAGAGGTTGTTTGTGGTGATAAGCAAACAATAAAGATTCAAGAGATCCAAAGACAAGGAAAAAGGCCACAAAATATCGGTGAATTTATGCTTGGTTCACAAATAAAAAAGGGTGCAGTA
>Ga0209335_10002327_pt1 | contig 20159 bp, 24 predicted proteins | sample COG_09_FD_184753 | JGI IMG/M metagenome (GOLD analysis project Ga0209335, IMG submission 184753) | Pelagic Microbial community sample from North Sea - COGITO 998_met_09 (SPAdes) (version 2) | ecosystem: Environmental > Aquatic > Marine > Neritic zone/Coastal water | place: Helgoland, sampling...
TCGCAAAATAAAATTATGAATATTAATGATATCCCAGCAATTACTAATAATCTTTTTATTTCCATTATATATATAGTTTTATTTTTTATAAGATGTAGTCTTATGTCCTTTAGGATAATAAAAATTTATACTTGTAGACCATCCATTGGATTTTACTGAATGATAACCTTTTTTATTATTGATAAAAGATATATTTGGCGCCTTGTAATTGTTTTCTTTTATAAAATTTAATTCTTTATCATATATCCTTTCATTTAAAGAACCCCTCAATAAGATAGTAAAACAACCATCTTTTGCGTGATCATGAATAGAAGTCCTACAAAATGGATTCCAACGAAAATGATAAACATCAAAAATAGGGAAAGGAATCGTTGTTTTAACACTATATTTATTCATTATTTTTTTGAAAACACTCATATTTTATTTTATTATAGGTAAATAATTTTAAATAATTTATTTATATATATGTTCAATGGTATCGCATTAACACATATTATTACAATTTATTATACAGTTAGAACAATGTATGGGATATATATATCTTATCAGTTTTTATCATGGCTACTAGTAAGCACATATGGGATAGGGTATGGATACTTTATTATATACCTAAACCCTCTTTACAAATTTCTCATAGAGAGATGTATTATGAAATAGTTGGAGATGATTACATTGAAGTCAAAGAATATTAAATACCATTTTCGACGGGGACCATTTCATCTAAACTAGTAGAACTAGAAGTTTTTTTCATTTTACCATATTTATTCTTCATAAATATTAGTGTACTTTCAAGAGTAATAACTGATATACAATTCAACATTATAAAATAATCTCCATTGATTATCACGTAGAAAAGGAAACAACTATTTGCGGTTATATTAATAGACATTGTTTGTGTTGATAAATCATTCGCTGATTTAGTTTTATATGTCCTGTAAACTTGAGGGACCCTTGAAAAAAGTCCAAGACAGGTCCCTATCAGGGAAATACCATTCGCTATATCATAAATATCTACCTCAACCATAATAAATTTGAATTAATATTCAACAATAACTTTAAGCCTTTTATGATAGATTTTAAAGATACTATAAAGAGACATATATGTCTTCTCTTTATAGTTGTAATTGTAAATATAACTATACATGAATTATGTAAGCATCATGGTTGTGATCATTGGACAACTATCTTTGGTCATAATATAATATGTAATTATTGTCTTGATTATCTTAAAGCTATTAAAGACTATCAATTCATGCTTTATGGAAGTATTATAGCGAGTTTAACACTACAAATTACTCAAATTACAGAAGTTATAAAATCTGGTAATCTGAAAGAAGAATAATTGTCTCTTATAAAATTTGGAACGAATGTAAAAATATTATTCGTTTTAGATTTATACATTAGACATTCTTCGCTTGTTTCAAAGAAATAATACCAATTTGTAGGTATTATAAGGTAATCGCCCTTTTTCAAAATTTTAATATGAGCCCATTTTTTAATATTTTTGTTTTCTTTTTCCTTAATATCTTCTTTATGTTTTGGATTTAAAATAAATACCTTACTAGATCCATGTAAAACGTAAAACCCTACGTCTAAATCATGACATTGTTCTACTCTAGTTTGAGTATTCTTATAGATACTAATAGATTTATTATTAATCATGTGGATTTTACCTTCATAAAAATTAGGTATCTTTTCTGTATCTATTTGATTTAATAGAGATTTTTCATTTTCAATAGATATATTTTCTTTTTCTTCTAATATCACTCTTTTCATGTTTTCACCATTATCTAAAATAAATTCTTTAAAATCATAATCATTTTCATGTTTAAATACAATAGGATTTAGATTTTTTATTTCTTCTATAACCTCTTCTATTGTTTCACAATCTCTTACTATTCCATTTTTATTGTATTTTTTAAGATCAAGTATATTGAAAAATAACAATACTATGTAAACTATCAATATTATTTGAAATAATAATTTAAACATATATAAAGATTTATTATTATAATAATTTAGATATAACGGGTAAAATGAACGAAATTGGTAAGGTATTATGGTTTGACAGAAAGAAAGGATTTGGTTTTGTAAAGGTTGTGAATCCACAATCTGATATTTTTGAAAGAGAGTTATTTATCCATTACACTTCTATACGTTGCGAAAATAGTTTTAAGATTTTGTATCCTGGTGAAACTGTTTCATTAGATGTTGAAAAGAATCCAGAACAAGGTGAAAATCAAAAAGAATATCTAACATCAAATGTCCGAGGTGTATATGGTTCAAGTCTTATGGTTGATAATGAAAGATATATTTTCAAGGTTATTCGAAAGTCTTCAAGGAATAACGAAGAAGAAGAAGAAGAAGAAGAAGGAGAAGGTGATGATGTAGAAGTTGAACAATAGTTTATTCTTTTTGTATCTTAATACCACCCAATGAAGAAAACATATAAATATCTTTTAATAATTTATTTTTAGTTCCTTTGATTTCAATACCATTAGAAAGCAATTCTTTTTTCATTTCTTCTTCTGACAATTTATTAGCCTTTTTCATAACATCACCTATATTTTTCCCTTTTTGGGGATAACATCTGAATGAAATTTTCCTTGATTTAGTATGTTTTTTATCTAATTTTCTTCTTCTTTTAGATTTTTTGGAAAATCTTTGTCGAGATTTTACAGAATAATTACTCTTTTTAGGCTCGGGCTTTTTAGGCGAAGGCTTTTTAGGCTCAGGCTTTTTAGGCTCGGGCTTTTTAGGCGAAGGCTTTTTAGGCTCAGGCTTTTTAGGCTCGGGCTTTTTAGGCTCAGGCTTTAAGGTCTTCTTAGGAGAATTATTCTTTTTTGGTGATTTTTTTTTATTGTTTGTTTTAATAAAAATTGGATCTTTTTTATTATCAACAATATTTATCTTTTTTTTCATTGATCCTTTTCTTGAAGATCTTTTTGAAAGAGAGTTCCCTTTACTTTTTTTTAAAAATTCAGAATACTCATTTTTTAAAGAATTTTTCTTTGGACTTTTTTTCTTTTTGATATTATTTTGTTCTAGCCCTCTTGTAATTACGCTGTTCATATCTAATATAATCTAATATAATAAATTTAAGATTGTATGCTTTTTTGATGTTCAATAATTTCCATTCTAATTCTATTTTTACATAGCTCATCGTCCCTAAAAATATCAATTAAAATATTATTAAGGACAAGGTCTCCAATATATTCTTCTTTCATTATTTTCTTTAGAGATTCTTTAATAAAAACTTTTAGATGTTCTTTTCTTTCTGAATATAAATTATTGATTACCATTTCTAAATCTGAATATGGTATTGATGTTATAGATTTTTCGCTTAAATATTGATTGTAGTTTTCTTTTACATAAAACATAATTAAATCGCGAATAAGTGTTTCATTTGTAGTCATATTTTTTTATATAAAGTATATTTTTTATGCTTAAATAAGTTTCAAATCAAAAAAAAGAATAATCTATAAATAAAATGACGAGTATAATTAATTATACAAAATTATTAGTGTGGTCCGGGATTTATTATTTTCAAAAAGAAAAGTCAGAAACAGTTTTTAAAATAATCGTAAAAAACATTAAAGAATCGGGATGTATTACTATTAAATTTGTTCAATGGTTACTACCAAAATTAGAAGCCATTTACGATATACAAAAAGATAATCCTAAACATAAATGGTTCTATAACCTTGAAGAAGTTTATGAAAATTGCGATTATCATGGATTAGAGTATACTAAAAAAATATACGAGAAAGACTTTAAAAGAAATATAGAATATGATTATGATATAATAGATGAAATAGCTTCTGGGAGTATTGGTCAAGTTTATAAAATTAAGTCTAAATATGATGATAGATATTTTGCGATGAAAGTTATTCATCCAAATGTCAATTCTAATCTATTTCTCATGGAGTATATACTCAAGTTTATTTATAATGCTCCAATTATAAAAGATTATATACGTTATTATTTTCCAGTTGAAACGGATGATTTTATAAGAGATTTTATGGTTCAGACAGATATGGTTAATGAAGGTAATAACATACTTTATTTTAACGACATATACAAAGGTCAAGATACATTTATTATACCCGAAGTTTATAAATTTTCAAGAAATATCCTTATAATGTCATATGAAGAAGGAACTGTATTTGATGATATAGAAACATCTGATTACATGAAATACAAAATGATTATCCTAAATAAAATTTTTGTGAAAACTAATCAACATACACATCGTATTATGCATGGGGATTTACATAAAGGAAATTGGAAAGTAAGGGTTAACGATGATAAAATTCAACTGATAATCTACGATTTTGGGTTTTGTTGGAGAATACCAGATTACCTTTCTCAAGATGATTCAATGTTTGTAGATAGAGCAATGATAACACCTATTGAAAATATTCAAGATTATGCAAAAGCTTTATATTATCTTATCAATAAAATGTCACCAATAGATTCTATTTTAGAGTCTATTGATTCGGTAAGTAAAAATATGTTAGAAGAAGGAAAAACATCACTCTATGATGATCCATTATTTTTAATAAATTTAATCTTAGAAGATTCGCGAAAAAATAATTATCTCATAGATAGTTTTATTTTTCAAAGTGTTATCATCCATAATCAACTATGTAATAATTTATTAAAATATGGTATCAATGTAAGGAACGAAGGTAAAGAAAATTATTTTAAAAATCAAGTGTTTGATATAATCAACATTTGTGAAACATATAATACATGTTTAAAATATGCGAATATTCTTCGCGAAGAATATGACGGTCTCAATATTAAAAAAGAAAATTTATTCGAAAGTACTAATTACCTAAAAGACTTTGATCTAAAAGTAAATTAATTTATTTTTTTCTTCCATTTCTCATGATAAGATACTTCAATGTAATCTTTTCCCATTTTATAAAACAATATACTCAAAAATCCCAATGGTATATACAGTAAATTGTAATAATTCATCTTTAATAGATGAAAAGGTTTTTGTTTAAATATTTTAAAATTTGATTTATATTTAAGAATAATTTCAATAAATAAATAATACCTGAGGTATGATCACCGACGATATCATAAAAACATACTTTGACAAAAAAAATGCCATTGTTGATCATCAGATTAAATCATATAACTTTTATGTGGATACTATAGTTCCACAAATTATCTCGCAATTCTTTCCGGTTGTTATACCATTCAATGACGAATCTTGTGTAATCAAAGAAGTTAAGCTCGATATAAACAACATTCGGGTTGGTAAACCACTCCTTATTGAAAATAATGGTTGTTCAAAGCTTATGACACCCAATATGGCGCGTGTTAGAAATAGCACATATATCGCCCCTATATCTGTGAATTTTGATTCTTTTATCAAGATTCAAGAAAATGGAGAAACGGTTGAACTTGAAAAAACAACAATTGAAAATATTCTCTTTGGAAAGATACCTATCATGGTAAACTCAAAGTATTGTATCTTAGATCAAAAAGGAGGTGACGAAGAATGTAAATATGATGTAGGTGGCTATTTCATCATTAATGGAAATGAAAAAGTAATTATCTCTCAAGAAAAAATAGCAAATAATCTTATTCTTGTTTACAAGAATCCAAAAAATTACTCAAAATATTCGCATATCTGTGAAACAAGGTCTCTTAATGAAAATAGTTTTGGAATTCCAAAGGTTTCTTCACTAAAGATAACAAATAAACCCGATATCTACAGTAATCAAATAAAGATACTTTTACCACATATGAAAACGGAAATACCAATTTTCATTCTCATGAGGGCTCTTGGATGTGAGTCAGACAAAGAAATCATTTATCACATTATTGATAATGATGGTTCAACGATTGATACAAATATTCTTAAGATTCTAAAACCTTCAATTGAAGAATCTAGAGAAGTAATGACAGAACCAGAAGCAATCGTATATATTAGCAAGTATGTCAATAATAATAGCTACTATACACAAAATGAGGAAAAGAAAATAAAGTATGTAAAAGACTGTATCTTAAAAGAGTTTCTAAATCACCTTGGGAATGATTTTGAAAAGAAAATATATTTCACAGGTCTTATGATAAACAAACTTATCAAATGCTACCTTGGTATCATACCTTTTGATGATAGGGACAGCTATATCAATAAAAGGTTTGAAACACCTGGTTTCCTTCTTGGAAATCTAACATATCAATGTGTTCACAAAATTACAAAAGATATCAAAAACTTCATTACAAAAGAAGTTAACAGTGGTCTATGGAACCTTAACAAACAATACAACCAGATTGTAAATGAAATTAATATTCACAAAATTATAAAACCATCTTATATTGAAAATATCTTGAAAGGTGCCCTTGCTACTGGAAATTGGGGTATGAAAGTTAATGCTAGTAAACAAGGTGTATCGCAAGTTCTAAATAGACTTACTTATATTAGCACACTATCTCATTTAAGAAGGGTTCAAACACCTACAGATAATACTGGTAAGCTTATTCCCCCAAGAAAACTACATGGAACATCGTGGGGCTATGTATGTCCCACAGAAACACCGGAAGGTCAAGCTGTTGGCGTTGTTAAAAACTTAGCTATGAATTGTGAAGTTTCTATCACAGAAACTTCTGAACCTGTAAGATATTATATTAATGATTACATAATACCATTCGGAAAGATCAATGTTTATGATTTCAACAAATTAGAGTATGTAAAAGTATTCATTAATGGTGACTGGCTAGGTTTTACAAAGGAACCTAAAAATATAGTCAGTTTCATACAAAGTCAAAGAAAGAATGGTAGTATAAATATCCATACTTCTGTCAATTGGAACATTCAAGAACAATCTATCTATGTATTCTCAGATAGTGGAAGACCACTTCGGCCACTCCTTGTAATTGAAGATGGAAAGCCACTTTTCAATAAAACTATTCAAGATAAACTTCTAGAAAAGAAGATAGAATGGCTAGACCTCATATCAACTATTAAAGGAGAAGATAATTACTGTATTGAATACATAGACCCATACGAAACAAACAATTGTATTATCTCTATGGATAATAAAGAAAACCATACTGAAAAAAGATCAACACATTGTGAAATACATCCATCTTTAATACTAGGGGCACTCGCATCTTGTATTCCTTTCCCACATCACAATCAATCACCGAGAAACACATATCAATCCGCCATGGGTAAGCAAGCGGTTGGAGTATACTGTACAAATTACAATAAAAGATATGATACATTTAGTCATGTCTTATCTTATCCACAAAAACCACTTATTGATACAAAGATGATGAAGTTTTTGAATGCCGATAAATTACCCAACGGTATTAATGTTATTGTAGCAATAGCTACTTATGGTGGATATAATCAGGAAGATTCAATTATATTCAATAAGTCTTCTGTTGATCGTGGTCTGTTTTCATCAACATTCTACAGAACATATAAAAATGAAGAAAAGAAAAATCAACTTTCTGGAGAAGAAGAAAAATTCTGTAAACCAGAGAAATCAAGACTACTCTTCCCAAAACCTTGTAATTATGAAAAGTTGAATAAGAATGGTTTCATAGACAAAGATACATATGTTAATGAAAATGATATCTTGATCGGAAAGGTAGTTCCTATTAAAGATAGTGGTAATTATGATTACAAGGATAGTAGTATGTGTCTAAGGAGAAATGAAAATGGTTATATCGATAAGAACTATGTTACTACAAATAGTGATGGATATAATATATGTAAGACTAGAATTAGAAGCTTCCGACACCCTGAAATTGGTGATAAGTTCTCTTCTAGGCATGGACAAAAAGGAACTATTGGAATGATGTATAATTCAGAAGATATGCCATTTTCATCAAATGGTATTATTCCAGACATCATTATCAATCCTCATGCTATCCCTAGTAGAATGACAATTGCTCAACTGATTGAATGTATTCTTGGTAAAACATGTTGTGAAACTGGAAATATTGGTAGTGGAACAGCTTTTGACCGTATTTCTGTAAAAAATGTTGAACAAATGCTAGAGAATGCTGGCCATGAGAAACATGGCAATGAAATACTTTACTGTGGCTTCAATGGAGAACAACTAAAAACAAAAATCTTTATAGGTCCCACATATTATCAACGTCTCAAACACATGTCTGGTGATAAGATACATAGTCGTTCAAGTGGACCGATTGTTACAATGACACGACAACCCGCGGAAGGTAGATCTTCACATGGTGGTCTTCGTTTTGGAGAAATGGAAAGAGATTGTATGATAGCACATGGTACAGCTAATTTCCTCAAAGAAAGGATGATGGATGTTTCAGATAAATACAGTATCTTTATATGTAGTGAATGTAATATGCAAGCAATTTCTGATCCTAAGACTAATATGTATGAGTGTAAACATTGTAAAAACTACAAAAAATTTAAGAAGATTTATATCCCTTATTCATGTAAGCTTCTTATGCAAGAACTTCAATGTATGGATATTGCGCCAAGATTCCTTACCGATAAATAATTAAACTAAGCTCAAACAATATTCTTCAGTATAACCTCCATCAGGCCTTTGTTCAATTGTAAATATTGTTCCATTATATTTCATGTAAAATCCGTGTGGTCCTAAGAATATATAAATACTATCATTTATTTTTTTTGGATATGACATCACTTTTTCAGCATCTTCTATTGTGAAATCTTCTACACGTTTGTTTACTAATTTAAGATAATTTGATATATTCATGTTTTTTACACTTTTCCCGCTTATTTTCATATAAGGACCGAATTTACCATCTCCCATAAATATTTCTTTACCCTTGATTTTACCTATCATGGGCATGTCACTTACATTTCGTGTTGTATTTTTCATTTGACTATCTACTATATGTGTAAATGATTCATACACTTTTCTTATTACATCAATAAACTCAAGTTTTCCATTTGCTATAAGATCTAAATCATTTTCAACTTGTGATGTAAATGATTCATGGATAATATCCATAAAGTTTTCTCTAAGATAGTCTAATACTTTTATCCCCAAAGGAGTAATCAATATTCTCTTTTTTTGAACGTTACCTTTTACCACATTTTCTTCTTCAATCATTTCATCATCTAAAGTTAATGTAAGTGTTTTTACACCCTTGTCTTCTTCTTTATAATCTCGTTTTTCAGTGTATTTGCGATTATCTAGAGTACTTACTATAGTTGAATATGTAGATGGTCTCCCAATACCTGTTTTTTCTAAAAGACTGACAATAGAACTTTCATCATAATATTGAGGAATATTTTCATATTTTTCAGTTGATATAGCTTCTTGTAAGTGATATTCATCTACAATTTCAGGTTTATCTTCCTTCTTAAGGTCTTTATTGAAGTATATTTTAAAACCGGGATACATCATTCTTTTATGCGATGCTGTAAAATATCCATCGTCTTTTATCCAATCATTGATAATAGTTACCTTATATATTATATTCTCACATGGTTTCATATGAGAAGTCAATGTTCGGTCATAAATAAGATTGTATAGTTTTTTATCAATTGGTTCAAGATCGTCTGGTCTTGTCATACTTGTAACCCTTATAGCTTCATGTGCTTCTTGAGCCCCCTTTACTTTTTTGGAACCTGGTTTAGAATAGTCTTTTTCGTTGAAATTATCACAAATATACTTTTTTACTTTCACTGAAAATTCATCTGAAATATACATAGAGTCGGTTCTCATATATGTGATATGTCCGCTTTCATACAGTTTCTGAGCTATATTCATAGTTTGTTTGATTGAAAAACCCAAAGATCTTGATGCGGTTTGTTGAAGTGTTGATGTAATAAATGGTTTATCAGGATAATCTTTTGACTTTTTTTCTTCAACATTTGATTTTTTGAATAATCTATCTTGAGCAAAGTTTTCAAATAAATCTTCAGCATCTATTTTACTCGTTTTTGTAAATGGTAATTTTTTGTTGTGTTCTTTAAAATCACCTTCTATTGTGAAAACTTTTTGAGGTTTGTAATTACGAATATAATCATCTCTCTTTTCAAGCAAATTCAGTAAAGCACTTTGAACCCTACCGGCGGATAAACCCTTTTCAGTTGTTTTTATGTTTTTCCACAAACAAGGAGAAAGCTTAAAACCTATTAAACGGTCAATGATGCGTCGTGCTTGTTGTGAATTAACTTCATTCATATCAATCTTACGAGGTGTTTTTAAAGAATCTAGAATTGCTTTTTTTGATATTTCTCTGAAAACAATACGATTATCCTTTTTTACAGAAGATTTTAAAACATTTGCTGTATGCCACGCAATGGCTTCCCCTTCTCTATCATCATCTGCTGCAAATATAACTTCGCGATCAACTGATGCTGATTTTAGATTTTTGACCACATCTCTTTTTTCCGACATTACAACATATTTGGGTTTAAAATTATTTTCAACATCAATACCAAAACCCTTTGGATCTCCATATTGTTTTGTTTTCTTTTTTTCTAAATCACGAATATGACCACATGATGAAAGAACTTTGTAATTTGAACCTAGAAACCCTTGGATTTTCTTGGCTTTTGCGGGTGACTCAGTAATTAAGAGATATGAAGTCATATTGTAAATTTGATAATACTTAAATATTTATAAAATATTCAAATTTAAATGGAAGAAAAAGTTCACTATCCAGTTGCGTTACATAAAGAAAATGGTGAAAAAAATGAAAATTATCAACAAATACCGTTAGAAAGGGTTGTTCTTGATCCTGGTATGGAATTTATGGGGAAACAAAAATGTCATAAATTATTATTGGAAAAACGTATTAAAACACTCAATAATGGTGTGGAAACAAAACTTTATAAATGGGATAAAGTTGAAGCTGACTTCGATTCAGGGAAAGAAATGGATCCTGTAAAGCTAAAGCGCTTTAAAAAGACAGAATTTTTCACAGTCCTTGATGGAAGACATCGTTGTATGGTAAGTTTCTCTAAAGGATATACTCATGTCCCTGCGAACCTATACGAAGAATTTTAAATTTGAATGATATTAATATAGATTATAACAAAACTATACGATGAGTGTATGGAAAGTAAGTGTTCCTGCGAGCACAGAATATGTCTTTCTTTATCTCCTCCAAATCTTAAATGATCCTTATCTTTCAAGTGAGATAGCAACCCTTTCAAAGAATCTTTACATTACCGATACACAGCATCAAAAATATCATGAAAGTCTCAGAAAAAACTCAAAAGACCGTTGGAAGGCTGTGAATGAATTATATCAAAAGAAAAAATTTCAACAAATGTCTTCTATCCCTGTAGATTTCCCTCTACCTTATGGGGGAAACACATGGAGGGCATACAAAATGACAATGAAACGCATCGGTTTCTTCAGGAAGGGGTTCCTTAGAATAAACACTGGTAGAGGAGTGAGACCGATGAAAGTAAGTGAGTCAGTGGATTGTCTTAAGACTTGTAACTTTGATCCCTCACTAACATTTAGCTCATTTACGGAAGAGGTATGTTGTGCTCTCGGAGATTTTATAATTTTTGAAGGAGATGATGATCATGATGAAGAATGGATACCCTATGTCCTTAGAGAAGGTTCCACTACATTTCTACAAATCATAAACTAACTACTTAAAATAAAGATGAATATTATAAGTAGCTATACATTTTTTATGCCTGGAAAAAATACAAAAGGTGGTAAGAAACACAAGAGAAATAAGAACTACTCCTCTGAAAACAAGTCTCTAAGACTCAAAGAAGAAGGTCAAGAATATGCGAAAGTTACAAGATGTAAGGGGAATTGTCGGTTTGACGTAGAGTGCTGTGATGGTAAAACACGGGCAGCAATCTTATGTGGAACCATGAGAAAAAGAAAATTCATCAATCAAGGACAACTTGTTCTTGTATCAATTCGTGATTGGCAAGATGATGTTTGTGATATTATAGATTCATATGAAGAAAGTCATGCTAAAAGATTAAAAACTGAAAAAGAAATACCTGAATCATTTCGTCTCGGCGAAGATAATCCATATAACATAGATGATGATGGGATTGAATTTGATATGGGTATGCCCGATGATTCAGATGATGAGGTAAAAGAGGCTGTGGAAGAAGAATTTGTTGATGATGGCATTGATATAGAAGATATATAAAATATAATATATAGTAAATGGATGATCCTATTTTTGAAGAATATTTAGTTGAGTTACATAATATTAATCCAACGATCAATGATTTTTTTATGAGAGAAGAATGGAACGATAAAAATCATATCCAACCAAATATTTATTCTGAAGTATTCTATAAAAAAGTAAATGATATGCATAAAAAATTTCTAAAACGATTAGAACAAAAAAAAGAATTATCTTTTTATGAAGAGATATTTAAAAAAGATCTCAAATCGTATATTCATTTTGAAGAAGGTTATTTAATTTATTATTATATGCCTATAAGTCTAAGAGGAAATATATTACTAGATTATGTTGGGGATTGTTCTGGAGAAGGGGGATATAGGTTTGATACAAAAAAAGATTACGAAAATTTTTTAAAAAGATTAAGGTCTCTCAATGGTATTGTAGATGAAGCTATCAAAAAGATGAGATATGGTATACGTGAAAAGGTTGTCTTATACGAAAAAACAGTTTCTAAAATGATCGATAATATAAATGATATTTTAAAAGAAAAATCATATACCCATACAAAAGAAATAAAAATATCTAAGAAAAAATGGAATAATTCGGTTGAAAAATATCTTGTAAGTAATCTTAAAAAATTAAATGAATTTTTAATAGATGAATATTTACCTAAAGCATCAAAAAAATGTGGATTACATCAATATAAGGGAGGTAAAAAGGGATATAAATTTATTTCTAAACTAGAAACATTGAGAGAACTAACGCCTCATAGTTTATTCAATTTAGGAATGAATGAAATAGAACGTATTAAAAAAGAAAAGAAAAAATTAGAAAAAGAAATTGGTAAGGGTGATATAGATCAATATATAAATGGTGAAAAATCAGATTACTATCGTGATAAAAAAGAAATCTTTAAAGATATTGATAAGATAAAAGGAGAAATAATAAAAAATACATTTTCAAAATACTTTCACGGTAAAATAACCAAAAAAGACGATTATCCAGTAAAATCTGTCAGGACAGAATATAAAAGTCATTTCGCATTTTACCGTTCTTCTGATTTAAAACTCAAAAAGAAAGGAACATTTTACATCAATACATTTAACCCGGAACTAATAAATCGTAACGAACTTTACGTTTTAACACTTCATGAAGGTATACCAGGACATCATTATGAAATAAATTATCACATTAATAGAGATGTAAGTGATTTTTTTAAAACATCCCATTATGATAATTATTCTGAAGGCTGGGGTTTATATTGTGAAAGTTTGGGAGATTATAAAGATCCCAAAAAGAAATATTTTAGATTGAAATATGATATGCTAAGGTCAATACGTTTGGTAATTGACACCGCATTACATTATTTTGGATGGGAGTATGATAAATGTTTTCAGTTTATGAAAGAACATTTACATAGTTCAGATGAAGCAATTCACAGAGCATTATTAAGATATATTGATAATCCTGGACAAGCACTTACGTACAAGATTGGTGAAAAAACAATCTTATATTTGAGAGATAATTATTTAGAAAAAGGAGGAGACATAAAAGATTTTCATGAAATTATAATGAGAATTGGACCATGCCCAATAGATAGCTTACTAGATTATTTCATAGAATAAGATATGAAAAGATATCCTATGAACCCTAATATCATAGACTGTTTCCATCTACCTTTCATTGTCGTGTAGATATCACCCCATGCTTGAACTTGTTTTTCATCTGTCAAAGAATTTATCATAAGTGGTTTCTTTGGATATAAATAATATACCCCCATTTTAACAAGACTCATAATAGCAATTACCTTACAGAATAAATACTTGTCTTTTTTATTATAAACATAATACAAGTAACCCGCAATGATTCCCAAAACCATACCAACATGATAAATCGTAACACGTTCTATAATGATTTCTTCATATATCTTTTTTTGTTCTGGATTTAACAATTCTACAAAGTTGTTGAATTTATCTTTCTTTAAGTTTAGTATTGACATAATTATACTTGAAAGGAGTAAAGTTATTCCTACAGCACAAGAAATCTTTTCCATTTTACTATTATTCAACATTTATTTTATGGCCTTTACATTCATAATAAAATTTGTTCCTTTGTTTTTGATTGATGCCTTCACAATATTCACAATTATTACAAAATGATTCGATATCATGTGTTTCAAAATCAGGAAACTTTAAATCTTTTTCTTTATTTTTATATTCAAGTATCTTACGGTTCATCTTAGATTCCCACCACATATATTTGTTTTCTAAGTGACCCATACCATGATAGTAAATTGTTCCGCATCTACTTTTATACCTTATAGGACCACTACCATATTCATCTATTTTTTTAACACGTTTATATGTAAGTTTATCTCTATAATATTCTTCCAATTTTCCATTTGTGTTGTCCAATATTTTTTCTTTTTCAGATAACTTTGAGCAAACATCCATATATTCTTTGAGTAATTTTTCATTGTTCATTGTTTCTTTTTCATTTTCTTTTATTAAAAAGGAAATTTCATTTTTTAAATCATCTATTTCAATTTGCTTTATTTTTTCTATATTTACCTTATCCATTTCCATCTCTGTTAGTAAATTTTTATTTTTATAAAATTTACTCGTAAAAAATCCTCCGAATAATAATGATAGCGATGTAGCTAATATTTGTGATTCTGTATAATGCCTTAGATATTCCATTATATATAATAATATTGTCATTTATTTACTTAAATATAAATTTGATAGATATATTCCAAACAAAATAAAATGACAGATAAAGAAATCTTCTTTCTAGTTTGGTGTTCGGCTATCTCTGGATTTACCATATACTACAGTTATAAGTGTATTTGTAGCGTAAGAGAAAAGATAAAAGTTACAGAAAATATACCTTAAATTTGAAAATAATACAAAATAATACAAAAAGAAATCATTATGACAGAACAAAATATAATCGACTACTACAATACTTTTCCTCAAAACATAAATGTTATAGAAAAGATGAATGAAGAATATCATCAACTTATGGATGAAAATATACGACTTAAAAAAGAAGTAGAGTTTCTAAAGGGTATCTTTGAATATCCACTTAGAAATAATGCAATATTCAATCTTGTACGTTTAAAAAAGAAAGGTGAAGATGTATGGGCTGTTAGAAATAGAATGAGTGAAAGTGAACTTCGTGAATTTGATGATTGTAAAGAAGTTCGTTATATGATAAATAATTGTAATCCACGATGTGAAAGATAACTTAAAGATCATCGGTAACTGTTGTGAAATTTGTCTTCCATTGATTGTAAAGAAGAGTATAGAGATTTTCAGTTAAAAATGTATCATCATCATAATAAATCTGAATATTTTCATGCTTTAATTTGGGTCTATACTGATTTCTAAAATCTTTTGAAGACCAAATAACACCTCTTCCTCTTAAACTAAAACGAAATCTGTAACTAATGTTATCACCCCCATTTTCATCAGACCTTGCCTCTTCAATTCTTTCTTTTGTAACACTGATTGTTTCGGTTCCAATTGTTCCATATGTATTTGTAGCGTTAAGACCATTTGCTAGTTCAATCGTATCTCCTATAATTATTCCCATTTTTATAATACATATATATATATTTTTTTTTAAATAGTTTTCTTCTTATTACAATTTGGAATATGTCTATTATACTCTATATTTGAAGCAAACCATTTATCACATATGAAACAATGTATTGTCCCTATTAAAGGTTCCGAAATTTCATTATCCTGTTCTTTACAATATGAAAATATACATCCCATATTTATATATAAATAATTTATAAATTATAAGGGGAGACCATTAAATATAATGCCATATGGATCATAATCTGCATATTTTGAAATATCCTCTATATTATTTAAATTATTAATTATAAAATCTTTTTCATAAAATAAATCTTTACATTCTTTCATTATACGTCTCTTATATGCTGGTTTTTTTAATTTCAAAAAACATTTTAAAAATTCAAGACCATGATAATAATCGGAACCTTCAAACCATTCACTAACACATTGATTTTCATCATATTTACTCATATATTCATCTGATTTTTGTTTATATATGTAACTTACTTCAGTATTTAAAAGATATCTCAATTCAATTCCATCATCAGATAAACGCCACTTTTCCATTTCATCATCATAAAAATACCATTCATTTTTTTTAATAGATGTACATTTAAATTTGTCACCATATAAATGGAATATCAGCTTAGCCATATCATTATCTGTTCTGGTAGAATTCATAATTAAATTGTGTAGATTTACTGTTGGATTTACAATCATGTTTAGTTTATCATATTTCTTTTGAACTTTTTCTAATTCATCATTCATTTTCTCTATAACATTAACTGAATAAGGGTGATCATTATAATAATCTACTATATATGGTTCCATTTTGTATTATATCATCTTAAAAGTTTAAATAAATTTGATAACTTATTAGATTTCTAATAAATATCCCTTAAAATGATTAGTATAGAACCAAGCGTTTATAGCTGTCGAATGATTATAAGTTTAGGAGATATAAAATCTATATCAATTGCGAAAAAACAAGAAATGTGGGATATCTGGAAAAAATTTAGAAAAAACATATTCAAAGTATATGATAATATTCCAAAAGATTTATATCCAGAACATATATGTATGACAGATGATCTCTTAAAATCAACATATCCTTTAGAAGACTATAATTCAGATATTACAAAAGAACATTGGGGATGTAGTTCAGATATTGAAACACATGATAGTTGGATAGTATTCAATAAGAGTTCTATCTATTATCCTATAGAATTTGATTTTCATTCTTTTGAATATCCACCTCTTAAATGGTGCGATTATATGAGAAAAAAAGGATTTATAATAACCATATACTTTCTAGACGCGAATATTGATAGATTATATGAAGATGGGTATTGTGGTAAATGTATCTATGATAAAGGTAGAATACTAGAAGAACTCTATAAAGTTCCACAAATAAATTACGTTATTGCTAAAAATATTTACGATGAAAATAAAACATATGATGAAAATTGGAGTAAATTAAGGGAATATAGAAGAGATCTTTACGAACTTCAGGGTTTTTGTCAACATCTCATAATACTTCTTGAAGAACATGATGGAGGTCCGAACGGAGAAACATGTATGCTTATTTACAAAATGGAGATTCTAAAAGACCTTGACGAACTTGAAGATAAACTTGAAAATGGGGAAATCAATGAAGGAGAATATTTAGAAGAATGTAATATTCTAAAAAAAGAATACGAAAGTATCTATGTCGGTTCCTTTTAATAAAAAAAATATAGTATTAAAAAAATGAAGAAAATAATAAAAGATATATTTTTCTATTCTTCTTTTCATGCGGTCTATGTAAGCTCAATCTATCTATACTACAAGAACAATTTACTTTTTTATGATAAAGGGGATACTTCTAAAGACGTTCATAAACCTCTTTCATCTTGTTGACGATGTTCATGTAAGTGTTCTCTGAGATATCACTTGATACTTCAAACATCTCGTCCATGACTTCTTTCATCATATCTTTTGTTGCCTTAGTTTCTTCATCGTCAAGCAATCTCTGGTCGCCTTCGGTATCAATCTCAAATTCTCCACGATAAGTTTCTTCAAGCTCGGTGTCGATAAATCCTCTATTCAGCTCTTCAGGTGTCATTGTCTCTCCGAATAGTTCATCATCAATTTCAACACATTCTGTGCAGAGGTACTGTGGGGGGAAGGTTCCTTCAATCAAGGAGAAGTTCGCGTTCCTGTCACAGTGAGTCTTGACCAGCTTCTCCGCTACTCCACAAGACTCACACTTCTTACCATCGCACTGACACGATTGACACAAGAGTTCTCCTCCCCAACTCACACTCAGGTAGTCTGGTGGTATCTCGTAAGTGTCGGCACATCTCTGCTCTACCATGTAGTAGTCACTGAAGCAACATGAACAAGTCCCTGTAACCCTCTCTCCAGAGCCTATAAGAACTCGCCAAGCTTCTTGTTCATCAGCGGGTTGGTCGGCACACATCTCGAAAAAGAGGAGTTCTTGTAATTCTCTAACAATATCTTCAACACACTCTTCAACTTCAATCCTGACCTTAACTTCTTCTTGACGCTTGCTCCCAAGCCATTCTTCTCCTTCAAAAATGTCTGTTGAATGTGGGAGGACATCCATTTTGGGTCCCGTGAAAGACCTATTGTTGTTTAGTATTCTACTGTGTAACATTCAAATTTTACTTTTTCATCTTTTGGATCTGATATGTGACCTTCTCTTCACGATTGTTCCACATGTCTGTGATTGCCGAATCAATCGTGTCATCTGAAAGATACTTTGAAAGATTAAGACGTATGTTGTTCTTATTGAGAGCCTGTTTCGTTCGTTTCTCTTTACAGCGAAGTTTACCATTCTCCGTATTTAAGTCGCTAATATTGTTTTGTGTCATGAATACAGTTATCTGAGGTTCAAGCTCCTTTGACCTTACTTTCTTTAGCTCTCTCAATTGATTCTCTAAATCCATAATTTGATTATCTATTTTTACCCATCTCTGAACTTTTTCTTTAAAAAACTGTATTTCAGCTGGGGGTATCTTTTCGTATGGGTTCATTATTAATATTATTCATATATTTATTACTTTAAATCTGTTTTAATCGTCCATGAGACAAAATTCTTGAATCGTTGCTTTTTCTTTTCGTGGTTTTCTTTTCTTTATTTCTTCTCCATTATGAAAAATTGTAAAGTTCATTTTTTTATAGAGTGCTAAACGTTTAGCACATTGTTTTTGAAACATAGAAAAATTGTCTTGTAGGTCTATGATTAAAGGATGAAACTCTCTATCACATGCTTTCTTTCTAAAAACACGCCCTACAGATTGCTCTACGTCCGATTTAGGTGACCCAAGAATAACCGTATCTAATTTAGGTATATCCATTCCTTCAGCAGCCATTGAAAATGTTGCTAATATAATATCTTTTTCTTGTGATTCTCTAAGTTGATCGGGCTTCATCCCCCCAACATAAAATCCACGTGATTGACCTTCTAACATTTTATATATTAATTCTAAATGTCCTCGTCTATCAGTTAATATAAGGACATTTCTCCCTTCTTTTCTATATTTCAATATTAAATCTATCATTAGTTCTGTTCTTGGAAGATATTCACAAATATTATTTACCATCTTAGGCATACAAGGTTCTTTTCTAAAGTTAACTTCTTCTTTATTATACTTTTCATCTTGAAAATCACAATCTATGAGTTGAACTTCAGCATAATCTTCATTTTTTTTTTCTTGAAGATAAACTATATCGCCTATAAACCATTCAAATACCTTTGATAACCCATCTTTGCGTTTCGGTGTTGCTGATAAACCAAGCATATATGTTGAAGCTACTTTCGCCATACACTTAGAAAATGTTTCTGCCCCTAAATGATGACATTCATCAAAGATAGCTAAACCAAATGAATCAAATGTTCCTTCCTCATATTCTTTCATAGATAAACTTTGAACCATCGCTAAAACAATATCTTTTCCTTCGATATCAACTGTATCCTGTTGTATTTTACCTATTTTCGCCTGAGGTAGAAATTCAAGAATACGGTCTCTCCATTGTGTCATTAAAAAATCTTTGTGAACAACTACAATTGTTTTCTTTTTTAAAACACTAGAAATATGTAAAGCTAAAACTGTTTTTCCACCTCCACAGCGTATCGATATAATACCACCGCCTCTTTCATATGCGTTTTTAAGATATATTTCTTCAATTGGTTTTTGTTCGCTTCTAAGATCACCATTAAAATTTAGATTTTCAACATCATCACCATCTACAATTTTATCTACATCAGGTGTCCCAAAATTTTTAAGTCCGTAGAAACGCGGTAAATAAAGTTTTTTAGGACTTTCCATATAAACTTGAAAACCAACCTCTTTGTTCGCATTTTTATTAAATGTATATGGTTTTACGAAAAGTTCATCTTTAATTTCTTTTATTCGCTTTGTAGTGTATTCTGATTTAACGATAGTATAGCCACTT